>Ga0272448_1000568_pt1 | contig 56673 bp, 45 predicted proteins | sample YNPCB0191_FD_202220 | JGI IMG/M metagenome (GOLD analysis project Ga0272448, IMG submission 202220) | Hot spring sediment microbial communities from Yellowstone National Park, WY, United States - YNP-CB-019-1 | ecosystem: Environmental > Aquatic > Thermal springs > Hot (42-90C) > Sediment... | reverse complement strand
GATTCTGCCGCTCCGGGCGTCCGGCCCAGATCGTCGGAATCGGCGCTGACAACTGAAAAGCGACGGCCAGGGAATCCACCTTAAATTAGGCCGAAAGCTGTCTTGACAACGGGGTACACTTTAGGTATTTGGCGCGCGAGATCAGCGAATACTGGCACTATATCTACCGCCGGAGGAAAAGGCTGATTTGATCTACATGGTTACCATTGATAAGCACTCCCACACCCCCAGATTCCCACACAAAACCGCTGCCCATGCCGGTATCGCGAGCCAGTGAAGGCTACGGTGATCGATCTCGTTGGCATAGTAGAGAAAGGCGACGCTATGAAATGGAATTCCGTCCGCACGCGCCTGACGTTGTTGAATATGGCCGTGCTAGCCATCGTTCTGTTGGTCCTGCTAGTGGCCGTGCATTATGCGGTGCGCGGGTTCATGCTCACCACGATTGACCGGCAATTGGCCCGCCGTGCTAACATGGCCGCGGAGGCGGAGCGGCATGTGCGGATGAGCCCGGAATTACGCACCTTGCTGCAGCAACATCTGCCGCACGTCATGCCCCACCGCACCTTCCGCGCCGTGCGTCTCTTCGACGCGCAAGGCCATGCGCTGAATCAGCTCGGTCAACCGGCGTCTGGCCTGCCGCCGGCATGGGATGCACGCGCGTATGCACTGTCGGCTGCCGGTCAGCGGGTGTATTCCACTGTGCCGGAAGAGGAAACCGCGCTGCGCGTGTTCTCGGCCCCGATTCAACATGACGGGCATTATGCCGGGGTCATTCAGGTGGCCTACCCGCTGGAAGAGTTGGATCATCTGCTCGATGGGTTGATGCTTATCCTGTTGGTGCTGTCGCCGTTTGCGCTGCTGCTGGCCGGGCTGGGGGGCGTCTTCCTGGCCGACCGCGCCTTACATCCCGTGCGGCAGATCACCCACGCCGCCGAGGAGATTGAGGCGGACAATCTGTCGCGTCGTTTGCCGGTGATCGGCGCCGATGAATTCTCCCACCTGGCGGTGACCTTCAACGGCATGATCGCGCGGTTGGAAACGGCATTCGCACAGTTGGCCGAGTCGGTGGAGCAGGAGCGGCGCTTCACTGCCGATGCCTCGCACGAGTTGCGCACCCCGCTGACCACGATTAAGGCGCACACCAGCCTGGCGTTGCGCGGCGAGCGCAGCCCGGAGACATATCGCAAGGCGCTGAAGGCTATCGACGGCGCCGCCGATCTCATGACGCAACTGGTGCAGGATCTCCTTCTACTGGCGCGTTCCGATAGTGGGCAACTGGCGCTCGACTGCCAGCCCATCTCGCTGCAGGAACTCGTGGACGACACGATTGAACTGGCGCATCACGAAGGCCAGGCGCCCATTCACGTGGCCATCGCCGAACCGGCGCTCACCATGCATGGCGATCCGCACCACCTCACCCGCCTGCTGCTCAACCTGCTGGATAATGCCTTGCGCCACACCCCGCCGGAGGGGCAGGTGACGCTGGCGGCGGTACGCATGGGCGAAGAGGTGCACATCACCGTGGCGGACACCGGCGAGGGTATCGCGCCCGAGCACCTGCCGCACCTCGGCGAGCGCTTCTATCGCGCCGACACCGCGCGCACCCGCCAGCATGGCGGCACCGGCCTGGGCCTCTCCATCTGCCGCGGCATCGTCGCCGCCCATGGCGGCAGTCTCACCATCGACAGCAACCTGGGCCGCGGCACCACCGTGACCGTCGTCCTACCCGTGGGGGAGGGGGAGGACGTGATACGGGTGGCTTAGTGGTAATATCTGCGGGACATGCGAGAGCAGACATCAGGTAACCGGCGCTTGCACAATCAGCGTATATTGGCCGTGCGTATATTGTTGACGTGTGCTATTTCCGCTTCATGTTCCGCTTGCACCGCGAACCCCTCGGTCTCACAGACGATATATAACGGGCGGGCGCGGACTTCGTCGTAGATGCGGCCCAGGTAGCTGCCTAGGATGGCGGCGTAGCACATCTGCATGGCCCCGACCGCCAGCACCGCCAGCAGCGGCCAGGCCCAGGCGGGCACCGGATGATGTTGTGCGGCGATGCAGCCCATCCAGATCAGCACACCGGCGGACGTCAACGCCAGCAGCACCCCGGGGTAGAGCGCGAGACGGAGCGGGAAGGTGGAGAACGAGGTGATGCCATCTACCGCCAGCGCGGCCATTTTGCGCAGCGTGTATTTTGTCTCACCAGCCTGGCGCGGGGCGCGCACGTAGGTGACCGCCGCCTGGGAGAAACCGCACCAGCTCACCATGCCGCGCAGGAAGCGGTGCTGCTCGCGCATGGCGCACAGCGCATCAAGCGCGCGCCGGCTGATAAGGCGAAAGTCACCGGTGTCGGCGGGAATCTCGACATGCGTGATGCGACGCAACCCACGATAGAACCAGTGAGCGGTGAGCCGTTTGAAGGCCGACTCCCCCTCGCGGCGTTCGCGCAGCGCATAGACAATGTCATACCCCTCGCGCCATTTCGCAATGAGCTCCGGGATGACCTCCGGGGGGTCCTGCAGGTCCGCGTCCATCAGGATAATCGCCTCGCCGCTGCAGTAATCCAGCCCGGCGGTGAAGGCGAACTGTTGGCCGAAATTTCGCGAGAGCGTGATGGTCTTCACCCGCGGATCATTCGCACATAATTGGCGCAAGATCTCACCGGACGCATCACGGCTGCCGTCATTGACGAAGATGACCTCGCTCGCCCCCTCCAGCCCATCCATCACCTCTGCCAGCCGCCCATAGAGCGCCGGCAGCACGGCCGCCTCATTATAGACCGCAATCACGATGGAGTAATTCATCGTCCGGGGTAATTGCATACGCTGATCCATATGGCCATTGTAAACCGGGAACGGCTCGCTCGTTGTCCGACATTTCCCCCACTGGGTGGGCGAGTAGGACAACTGTGTAAAATGCGGATTGCGGAATTATTTGGCGGCGCTTGAAGTGCAAACAGGGATTATGTAATAGCTAAATACTCTTCCATCGCCTGGTGAAGCTTTTGAGGCTACATAATGCCCGTGGACGTTATGAGTGCGACTAACATTCCACAATCCGCAGTCCGCAATCCCCATCCATACAAAGACCCCTATCCTGTTTCTCATACACTCTTCAACCGAACAAGCCAGTATCATAACCCTTATGATTCATTCACGTCTTCCATACGCCAGAGAACAGGGGTTCTTAGGCCGGATGGCCTTTCTCACGCCTGCGTGGCAGCGGTTATTCCTGGTCGCGCTCTGCCTGCTGCTGGCTGGTATCTGGTGGAGCGTACCGATAACCGAGTTGGACGAGGCGCTGTATGGCGAGGTGGCGCGGGAGATGGTGGTCTCGCACCAGTACCTGATCCCCCACCAGAATTACCAGCCCTTTTATGAGAAGCCGGTGCTTGTCTACTGGATGCAGGCGGCATCGTTTCGTATGTTCGGCATCAATGCGGTCGCGCTGCGCCTGCCCTCGGCGGTATGCTCACTGCTGCTGGTGCTGCTCCTTCACGCATTTCTCTTACGCTGGCTGGCATGGCCACACAGCGATCCCTATGCCTGGGCGCGCGCGAACGCCTGCGCATTCCTCGGCGGGGTAGCTGCGGCACTCTTACCGGCGGTGGCGCTGTGGGCGCGCGTCGCCACCATGGATGCCCCCGTCACGTTGTTCATGACCGCCACCATCCTGGCGCTGTTGCATGCGGATTTACTTCGTCGGGAAACGGAAAGTTTATCGCCTCCCCGCGCTACGGGCTGGTATCTGCTGGCTGCACTCACGGCCGGACTGGCCTTCCTGACCAAAGGACCGGTGGGGGTGGTAGTGCCGGGGTTGATCTGGCTGGTGTATCACCTGCGCCAGGGCGACGTGTGGGCGGAACTGCGGCGCGTGCCATGGTTGGCCGCCGTGCCCCTCTTCCTGGTGGTGGCCATCCCCTGGTATCTCGCCACGCTGCTGGTGGATGGCCCGCAGTTCCTGCGCACCTTTTTCCTCAACGAGAACCTTGCGCGCTTCGCCTCGGTCAGCCGGGAGGGCCATGGGTTCGGCGTCTCGCTGTTCGGGCGCCTCATTGGGCTGGTTTTCTACCCCCTGATCTCGGTGTTGCTCCTCTTTCCCTGTAGTCCCTTGCTGATTCGCGAGGCGCGCATGCCGTTTGCCGGCAACGAGGCATTCCAGCGCGACCCTGTGCTGTCCAGTCTGCGCCGCTTCGCCTGGGTCTGGATCATCACGGTGATCGCCCTGTTCTCTTTCTCGCGTACACAACTGCCCAACTACATCCTGGTCATCGCCGGCGGCGCGGTCATCCTTTTCAGCGTGCATTTGCTGGCACGCTTTTCCACGCATGAGACGCCAGGGGAGAACCGGAGCGAAGCAACGGTCTTCAGCCTGGTGGGATTGTTATTCACCGCCGTCTCTATCTGTGGTCTGGTCATCCCCCAGGTACGCATGGGGCCGTTGGGGACGCTGCCGCTGCCGTATCCCAGCGCGCAGGTCGTGCTCGTGCTGGTGATCATCACCGGTCTCCTCTTTCAGGTTGGCATCTGGTGGCATCGGCGGCACAGTGCCAGATTGATCGCCTGGGGGCTGGCTGGCTGGACCGCGATATTCATCTTGCTGCTGAGCTGCGGCGTGCTGGTGCTGCGCAGCTATTATACCCCGGTCGTGCAGGTGGGGAAGTATCTGCGTGGACGTCCGGCGGATGAGCAGGTGATTGTCTATCTCGAAGATCAGAATCCCTACAGCCTGGTGTTCTACGCTCGCCGTGCCGTGGCCTTCTATTCCGCTCCCGATCAACTGCGGATTCCATTATACAACGCACACGCCGCGGATACGCTCGGGCAGGAGGTGACCGCGTTGCGTGCAAGCGGTCACAGCGCCACTATCGTGACGAATGAACGGGAGATGCCGGCCATCTATGCGCTGGCGCCCACGGTGCAGTGCCTCCGCCATTTTGGCGAGACGGTGGTGTTGCGGATAGCGGCGAGGTAGGGGTGTGGGAGTTTGGGGGTATTGGGGTGTGGGAGTATCTATAATAATGGGAAGGGTTCTTTCATGAGGAACGCGAGGTAAAGAGTGTAAGGCGCTTTCCTGGTGTTGCAAATCAAAGAAAGGATGTATTGTAAAGCTCGTTCTCGCTGAACATGCCCGTCCAATACGCCCACACTTAACCGCCGCTCGCTTGCAGCACCGGGAAATCAGGAGTACACTTTGGTCATACACCCACGGTGCGGGAGTGAAGTGTCGACTATGAAGATCAGTCCGTTTGAAATCGGAATGCTGCTCTGTTTCGGGGCAAGCTGGCCGTTTTCGCTGTATAAGACCTGGACAACCAAAGTGACCAGAGGGAAGAGCCTGGTGTTTCTCTGGCTGGTGCTCATCGGGTATATCAGCGGTATGCTGCATAAGATTGTCTTTCATTACGATTATGTGTTCTTTCTCTATCTCCTCAATAGCCTGATGGTGCTGTCGGACCTGGTGCTCTGTTATCGGTACCGCAAGTTGCCGATCAATCAGCCGGAGCCAGATTCGTTTGCCTGAGGGGCGAGTGGTTAGGGCTACAGGGGCAACCTGCCGGATAATGTGAGCTTCTTGTCACCTCACCAACACCTATTATCTGCCCGGCGTTTTGCTCGCGGGATGGACGGGTATGAGATGAGAGGATGACGAGAAACCTTTACTGTGCAGTGCGCACGACGGATTTGTACTCCGGATAAGACAAGGTGTACGCAAAACAGAGTGTGAAAACCATGGAGTGTGCTCAATGCGGGATGACGGTGCAGGCGGGGCAGACCGCCTGTGAGTCATGCGGTGCGCTGGTGCCGCATGACGGTGCCGCATCTCTGCCGGATGAAACCACCGGCTTGCTGGCAGAGGCGACGCTGCTGCGCTCCTGGGGGCAATACGAAGAGGCCATCAATGTGTGCACACGTATCATACGCCAGGATCCCCACAACGCCCCCGCGCACTCCCTCCTCGGCGACCTGTACCGCGAACAAGGCAACTCACGCGAGGCACTCGGCTGGTACAAACTGGCCGTGCAACTCAATCCCAACAACGAAGTGGACCGGCGCAAGCTGGATGAAATGATCGACCAGGTGTTCCAGGGGGTGGCGCGCAATGGCGCTGCCGCTGCCCCGGCGCTCGCTCCGGCGGCAGCGCCGCAACAACCGGCTGAAGCCCCGCGCAAGCTGGAGTGGCTGCGCACGCTGTTGGGCAAAGTGCAGCCGGTGCACGTGGTGGTCGGATGCACAGTGCTCGCCATCGGCGTCACACTGATCATCGGGCTGCTGCAGATGGCCCCGCATACCTCGTCGAGTCATGCCGGGAAAACGCTTGACCCGCCCCCGTCATACACCACCACGCTGCCTCCGACGCCGGCAGATGCCTCGGGCTCCGCCACGATCTCGCAGATGCCGCAGGTTATCCCGCCGCGGCCTGATGCCACAGAGAGCGGCGACGGCAAGCATATTGAAGGGCTGCCGGGTATCATGGTGGTGACGCCGAAGTCGAACGAGCACCCGCCAACCACGCCGACGCCGAACCCCACGCCCACGCCGGTGCCGGGGGGGGACACGGCGCCTGGTGCAAATACCGAGGTGCCGCCATACCAGTTGCCGCCCACCACTGTGACGGAAGGCGGCGCCGAAGAGCAGCGCTACACGGCCATCAAAGCGGCGATGCAGCAGTCGGTGAAAGAATCGAAGATGCCGTTCACACTGGATGGCGTAAGCATCGATCCGCGCTCGCACGTCGTCACGGTTGAATACACCGTGCCGAACATGGGCAGTGCCACCGACACGAAGCACGGCTTGCTCTACGCCGGCTATCGCCTCATCTGGGCCGCCATGCCGCATAGCCCCGACACCCAGTTCTACACGCTGCGCGGCAACGCCTATCTCGAAGGCAGCACCGCCCCCACGCTGGCCCTCACCGCCGACGTCCTGCGCGACTTCGCCGAAAAAGCCCGCTCTGCCAACGAATACACCACCGTTCAGGAATACCTCAGCAACCCCTGGTGGCACAGCAGACTCGTCACCGCGCCGATGTAACGGTTAACCCTTCGGATTCGCAACCGGAATACTTACTCCCAAGGAATTACGCAAGCGCAGGAGAATAAATAAGGGCATGCACAAGGCACGGACACGCCACATCGACCATTACGCGGATGGTTGCCATATCAGCGCGCGCCGGCAGCAGAAGGCGCTCATCCTGGCAGAGACGCTGCAGGTCCTTTTTCCGCGGCAGGAGCAGTTGGAGATCGTCGATTTCGGTTGTGCGGACGGCGCGGTGCTGGTGCAGTTGCTGCACACACCGATGGGCAGCGCCATTGCGCAGATCACCGGGATCACGCGGCTCAATTACAACGACCTGCCGGAGAAACCGGCCTTCACGCACCCACATTTCCACCGCCTCATTGCTGATCTGCAGCACCCGCTGGATGACTTACCGCTTCCCTGGGGCCGGTGTGATGCCGTGCTGGCGACGGCCTTCTTTCATTACCTCACTCGCCCCGAGATCACCCTGGCTCACGCGGCCCACCTGCTGAAACCCGGCGGGGTGGTGCTCGCCGGCATGCCGGCGCGGTGGGTGCTGCGCCTGCGTCGACATGGCATCCCCGGCCTGCTCCCGCGCAACAACTATATCCACAGCATCCTCTCGCTGGATGCCTGGGCACACCTGGCGGCAGACGCCGGGCTGATCGAGGAATCGCGGCAAGCCGTGCAATGGTGCGGCCTCCACGCCACCGCCCCTCTCGAACACTGGCTCCGCCGCCACCGATTGCTTGCTGGGTGGGGGAGTAATTATTTGGTGGTGTATCGGAAACAGGTGCATGGCGAGTCCTGGTAAGGACGACCGAAAATAGCCCAGCAATTTATTGCTGGGTTTGCAGTCATAATAATGCGCCAAGTCCCGGCGGGGACGACCGAAAAGATGCTGCATTGCGGATAGTTTCGGTCGTCCCCGCCGGGACTTGCTTTTTCTTTGCACGCTAATCCCACCATTGAAATGGTGGGCTATTTTCGGTCGTTCCTACCGGGACTTATTGGGAATGTCCAGCGTTCGTCTTGCCGTCACTCCAATTCCGCCAACGCCCCATCCTCCTTCGGCTGGAAGGTGCCGTAGGTGGCGGGCCAGAGGCAGAATTTCTGGATATCTGCGCCGGACTCGTCGTTGTCGTCGATCATGAAGCCAAGCCAGAAGGTCTGGCCAGGCTTCATTGGGAAGAGCGCGTTTTTGTCGCCGCCGTAGCTCTCCTCGTCGATGGGCAGCTTGAACTCGGTGACGATAACCTTGGAGGTGGACATATCCACGCCGTAGACGCTCTCAATCAACTCGCGTTCGCTGACGCTCTTTGCATCATCCAGCACCTTCACCACGCGCGGGGCATGATCAGCGCTGACTTCGCCTTCCGCATATTTCCCGCCCATGAAACGCTGGCGGGGCATAAAGAGACCTTTGTCCGACGTCGGGGAGAGCATATATTTGAAGCCGTCCATGAAGCCGTTGATGCACATCTCGACGTTGTCCTGCATGTAGGATTTCGCGCTGGGCTGGTGGAAGGTCACCACGTCGTCGAAACGCAGAATCTGCACATACAGGTCGTTCCCCTGGTAGGCCATGCGGATGATGGCGCTGGCATCCTGCGGACCTTTGATGCCGCCAGCAGAGGCCTCCGGAGTGATGATGATCTGCGGGACGACGCCGGCCTTGCGCCACTTCTCCAGATCGCCGTCGATGGGCAGCGCTTCCTTCAGGCGCGGGATGCGGAGCTGCGGGGTGGCCGGGCGGAAGGAGAGCTTCACCGGCTTGCTCGCCGAAATAGCCTGCAGTTGGGCCGCGAGCGCCGTGCTGACGGTGAGCGGCGTGCGGGTATTGACGATCTTCTCCACGCCGTTCAGCCGGAACCACTGCCCACAGCCCTTGATATTATCGCCGATGACTGCGTAATAGCGCCCGTCCTTCGCGGTATAGCCTTGCAATGCCCCTTCATAATCGATCCAGAAGCCTTCCCAGTTCGCCGCTGCCGGCAGACCGGTGCTGCCTAATCCAAGGCCGTTCGGATCGACGGCGATGAGTTGCGGATAGGTGCAGCAGCCGACGACACTCACCGGGCCAAGTTGCACGAAACCGGGCGTCCCCTGGTATTCGCCCAGTGGATGGAACCAGCGCACCTTGCCGTTGGCATCAAAGCGCGCCAGGTCGGTGCCGGCGGTGTTGGACCACCCGGTGCCGTATAGCGAGGATTTCGTCCACATGTTGGCGATCACTCCGCCGTCTTTCGTGAGATGCCCCAGCATGGCGCTCGATTGGTTGTCCGACTCATAAGTGAAGGGAGAGGTGAACGGCACCTTCGGGATGCGCGTGCAATCCTGCGGGCGATAGATTGGTTTACCGTCCGCATCCAATCCGCCGAAGTGCCACACCGTGACCCAGGTATCGGGCTGGCTGAATGCCAGGATGTCGCCATTGGGGTTCAGCATGGACAGGCGGTCGGGCACGTTGGGGGCGGAGCCCTGGGCGATGGTGCTGACCAGCTTGGCGCTCCCATCATCCAGCCGTTCATAGATCACGACGCCCACCTTGCGGGTGAACACGATGAAGGTTTTCTTGCCCGCCTGAAAATCGCCGAGCAGTTTTTCGGAATCGCCGTTAAAGCCCGGCATATCCCAGAGCCCCTCCGGCTGCCAGGTGCCGGTCTTACCGTCGACGAGATAGGTGCTGTTTTGGAAGTACTGACGGCGCGGATCGGCTAACGAGGGAATGGCATTGGTGGCTGAGCCGTAGGTGGACCACAGGCACTTGCCCTCCGCATCGAAGGCGAGGATGCGATTGCCATCGAGCACGCCGACCAGGCCGTCCGGTCCCAGCGCGACATCCGCAATATTGCCGGCAAAGGTGGGCGCACGCTGGAAGGTGAAGCGGTCAGGCAGGTAATACCCAAACGGGCCGTCCCCACGCCCAATGATGCGCGTTGGCTTGGGATTTTTCGGGTCGGTCACATCGAAGAGATGCACCTTGCCGGTGGTGCGTGAGATGGCCGCCAGCACGCCGTCGCGCACCGAGAAGGCGGCGATATCCGGCAGTGGCGTCGCGGTGGCGACCACAGTGCCGTCCGGCTTCACCGCCACCAGCTTCTCCGCGCCGCTCAGCACCCACAGCAGGTCGGTCTTCCGGTCGGCATCCACATAGCGCGGGCTGGCCACCGTGGTGATCTGCCCGGCAAAGGGAATGGGATTGGCTGTAGAGCCGAAACGGATGACGCCGGCGGCGGTATCCGCGGTGAAGAGCGTGCCATTCAACTCTGTCAGCCCGCGCAGCCCGGCGCCGCCGTCGAAGTAAATCTGTCCATACTCTTTCGTGCCCCAGCCGGCAGCCACTTTCCCGGTGGCCGGATCAAGGCGGGTGATCTGCCCTTGCTGGTTGAACGGGCGCAACATGTAGAGCTTGCCATCGGCGGCAGGCATCAGGCCGTTCGGCTCGGTTCGTCCGTGGAAGGCCTACACCCAGTCACCCGTTTTCATATCGTACGCGCGCAGCGTGGTATCGTTTTCCGACCAGCCCTGCCCGACCAGCAGGTGCCCATGCTCGTCGAACTGCACTTTATAGCCGCTCAGCGTGGCCATCTTGCTCGCGTTGGCATCGCGGCCGGTATGGCCGATCCGCCCCAGGTATTCCCACTGCAGGTTGCTCTCTGCCAGCCGCACTTCGTAGGTGCCGGCGGCAATAGGCTGGCCTTCGAAGGTGCGCGCAGGGAGCCAGAAAGGATAGCGGCCTTTGCGCAGCGGCAGGTTATGGAAGAGGTAGCACACCAGCCGACCCTCTTTGGTGAATACACCTGCACTCTTGATGCCGGTATCGGTGGTGATGTCCAACTGCCCGTCTGCCGGACGCGGTGCGGTGGCCGTGGATTCGTAGACGCCCACGGCGGGCGCCGCAGCGTGCTTCACGCCATCCAGGTCAGTGGTGGGAGCTTTTACGCCGGCCAACTCCTTGATGCCCCAGCCGACAGTGGTGGGGCGATTCAGCGCCCAGTCCAGCACGCTGGTCGGGTGGAAATCGCCGTTCTTCGCATCCTTCATCGTCAGCGGGAACTGCACGGAGTGGGCATCACAGCCACTGAGCGTTTGCCAGTCGCCAATCCGCGGGCGCGCCAGTTGGTCGGCGAGTTTGCCCAGGTAGAGGGAGAAATGCAGGTTGTAGTCGAGCGTCAGCCCCTTGCACGCATCACCGATATAGATGCCGGTGGCGCTCTCCACGATGACATTGTTGAAGACCACTGCCCGCGTGCCGGACGGCAGGCTCAACCCGATGCTGGCATTGCGCACCAGCGAGCAGTTGACCACCACATTGTGCTGTCCGTTGTCGAGGACGATACCATAACGGTTGTTGTCCGCCAGCACATTCTCGATGCGCGCATCCGTGGCGTTATTCACGTTGAGGCCGTTCAGGCTGCCTGTGGTCCGCACACGGCTGATGAGCATGCCTTTGGTGTTCTTTACCTGGATATTGGTCTTCCGCGCGCCGCGAACGGTCAAGTCGGCCAAACCGCCCCCGTTGCCACCGGCGATGGTGATGCCCACCTCGCTCTCCGAGGCATCGATGATCGTCTTCGCATACCCGGCCCCCTGCAGGCGGACGCCCGCCGGGACAGTGAGCGAACCGGAAACCACTCCTGCCGGCAGCGTCACCGTGCTGCCCGGTTTCGCCGCCGCAAGCTGGCGGGCAAATGCCGCCGCATCGGGGAGACTGCCGTCGGCCTGGGCCATGATGCCGATGCCGATGAGCATTAAAATGCATAGCACGCGCAGAGCTCGCGCAAGACACATATGCGGATTCTCCTTCTTTGATGGTCTGGTTGTTGCCAGCGTACCATACTATTGACTGCTGGCGATACTCCTATTATACTTCTCACCGGTGAGAAGAGCAACAGCCAGGGATCTATTTCCTGGCAGTCGGGAGCAATCTATGCAGCAGGTGATGGCCGGGGCATTTGAAGCGTTCGGGATTTCCGGGGTGAGTATGGCAAGTGGTCGGGATGTTCTGGGGATGCGTATGGCGTTTCCGCATCCGGCACTGGGGCTTTATGACGACAAAGACCTGCTGCTGGCGCTGGAGGCGCCGGAGGCCTGCAGCCCGGATCAAGGCTATGTGTGCTATGCGTGGCGCGTGCCGGTCACCGCGAGCGGCGTGCGACGCGTGGCTGGCAATCCCCGGCAAGGCAACTCCCCGCAGGTGTTCGATTTCGCGCCCGGCGAGGCGGCGCTGGTGGTGCTGGAGTGGTCGTTTGATGGCACGGTAGTGCGTGGGCGCTATACGGTTGATCGCCCGCTGCGCGCTGCGCTGGTGGTGAATGGCTGCTTCCGGCCTGCGACCGTGACCGAGGCGACGCCCACCCGCTGCCGGCTGGAGCAGGGGGAGCACGCGTTGCAGCTTGCCCTGTCCGGCAAAACAGAGATGCCGTACCGGCTCGATAAGCGTGAGCAAATTGAAGCGGCCTGGGAAGGCGTCACCGGCATCAGGGGCGAAAAGCTGGCCTGTTATCCAGTGGCATTGTCGCCGGAGACTCCGCTCTACTTCACCCTCTCGTTCACCCCGCAGAGTGCGGAGGCCGGCGTCCCCGCGGTTGACCCGGCGGCGATTGCAAAGTTGCTCGCCGAGCAAGCAGCTGCATACTCGGCATCGCGCATGTGCAGCACCGGCTATTGCCCCGGCGGCGCGGAAGCGGTGGCGGCACTGGCCGGCTACAGTCGCCATTATGATCAGCACAGGCAGTGCCTGCAGACCTCGGTAAATCGCACCTGGAGTTGGCCCAATGCGCCCGGCTGCATTTTTGGCTGGGACAACTTTTTCACCTCATATATCGCTGCCTGGGAAGACCCCACGCTGGGGGCTGCTTCGCTGGAGCACATCATCGCGGTGTATGCCGAGCATGGCCTCGCCGGCGGTCCGACCCAGCGCAACCTGATCATCCCAGTGCTCTACTGCCGCACGCTGGATATTCTAGGCGATATTGCGCTGGCACGGCGTACCTGGGGCACCATGATGGCCTTCATGCGCTTCTGGTTCGAGGACCGCGGCGACGGCATTGCCCGGCGCGACGGCAACGGCGACGGGCTCATCGAATCCGGCACTGATATGGACCCGCAGAAGTACATGCTCGGTACGCGGATCCAGGCGGCGATGGATGAGACGGGGTATGATGATTTCCCCCTCTACTCCGCCGGGCTCACCGATGGACGGCGGGGCCTGCTGGCGGATGGCGTGGCCTTCGACCGGCGCACGCAGATGCTCACCGTGACCCTGGTGTGCCAGAACAGCCTCTATTGTGCTTCCTGCCGGACGATGGCACGCTGGGCAGAGCGGCTGGGGGAGATGGAGGATGCTGCCTGGCTGCGGGCGGAAGCTGACCGGGTGGCAGCACGCATGCGTGAGCGCCTCTATGTCCCCGAGCAAAGCGTCTATCGCGATCGCTATTGGAACGGTGATTTCTCCCCGGTGAAGGTGATGACCATCTTCTACCCGCTCTTGGCGGGCATTGCCGGCGAGGAGACGAAGGCGCGCCTGCGCGAAATGCTGCTCGACCCCCGGCAGTTCTGGGGGGAAAACCTCATGCCCACGGTGAGCCGCGATGACCCCGCCTACTGCGATGGCCTGGATGGGCGCGGCAACTACTGGCGGGGCAACGCCTGGCCGCCCACCACCTATATCGTCTACCTGGCCATCAAGGAAGCCGGCTGGGATGATCTGGCTGCCGAGTACGCCCGCTGCGTCAGCGCACAGTTCCTCGAATACTGGACGCGCTACGGGCATGCGTACGAGAATTATCCCGCCGAGGGAAAGGTCGATCACGACTTCATCTACCCCGGCTGCTGGGGCGGGCGCGAGGTGCGCTATGTCTGGTCGGCCATGCTGCCGCTGTGCGGGCTGGAGGAGGTGTTCGGCGCGGAAGCGGTGCGCCCCGGTGTGCACTTTGGCAATCCCTACCTGCCGGAACAAACGCGCTGGCACAACTTCACCTTTGCCGGCCAGCGCATCGATGCCGAAGCCGGCCCGCAGCGCACACACGTCCGCTGCGGCGATGCCTGGGAATTCACCGCCGAGCCCGGCATCAGCGTGCGCGCATTCACTTGCGAGGAAAACCGGATCAGCTTCACCGCCATCACGAATGCCCCCGCGCAGATTCGCCTCACTTGCCATGCCACCGAGGTGACGATCAACGGCGAAGCGGTCGCTGTCGATGTCGACGGAGAAACTCTCGCCTTCCACCTGCCGGCGGGGGAGAGCCAGGTGGAAGCACATACCGCTATACAGGAAAACGCAATAGCGTTATCATCATACACAAATCAATAATGCCTGATCGGTGAAGAGGAGTGTTCCGATGAGTGACCGTTTCTGGATCGCCTGCATGCCAGTACTATTACTGACTATCGCGATGGTCTGTGCAGGTTGTGGAAAATCAACCTCGCCGGCAGATCCCCTCTGCGGCAGTTGGCGTATCCAGTCAAGGTCAGTGAACGGTACTCCGAAACAGTTGCCGGCGAATCGTAGTTTTTATATTGACATTACCAGCGAGAATGGCAAGTATCTGATTTCGAGTATACCAAAGCCGGTCGGCCGCGTGGGTGACATGTTGCAGTACCGAGCCACGATCAACGGGAAACCTGCTGAGTACACATGGAAGATTAACAAGGCTAACGGATGCCTGCTGATGACAATCGTCCAACCGCACGAAACGATCGAGATTGTCGCCAAGCGATAGCGGCAGCATTTGATAACAAGGTTCTTGACAATGTTTGGTTGTCGAAACCGCATTGAGCTGACCGGTGGACAGCCCTGACCGTACGCAGGTTACAACGCGAATGCCATGATACAACGTAGCGTTGGTTACTTTACCGAGCATTTCTGCAAGGGTAGTTCACGGCATACGTAATTTCTGATCTCCCTTTCCCTCCATAGTAAAATACCTTATGATGGAATATCACACTGGCGCGAATTCTGCCGAACAGGGAGTAGGCTACTCATCATGCGCTTTATCTTCACACCTGGGCTAAGCCGTGTTTTCTGCCTGTTGTTGCTGGTAGCGGTGGCTGCCGGGGCGGCATATGCGCAGAGTAGCGGTCACATCCAGCTCTTCCAGAGTGATATTCAGGTGAACTCGGATGCCTCGCTCTCCGTGCGGGAGACGATTGTCTATCAGCACAGTGGCAAAGATCCGGTTAGCGGTCTATACCGCTTTTTCACCACCAGCTTTCCGCTGGCATGCGGGTTGCGTCGGTTGGCTCGTTTCCAGCAGCTCGAAGTGTCCCGTGACAGTTTGCCCATCTCCGTCCGCCGCTTTCCGAAATCGGATGGGCTGATTGTCGAGATGGGCAATGAGGATGAACAGCTCTCGCCTGGCTTCTATACCTACGCGATCACCTATCGAACCAGCGGGCAGATAGAGAATACCCCCGGGTTCGATGAGCTCTACCTGAATGCGACGGGCGGGTGGGATTGCCCCGTCGATCATGCGGTTGTCAACATTCGGTTGCCTGCCGGCGTCCCGGCAACACAGGTCACCGCCGATGGCTATACCCGACGTCTCGGCCGCCAGCTCAGCGGGGTCAACACCTTCCACTTGGCGGGCGGCACCATCGCCTTCATCGCGGATCACCCCTTACAGGCCCAGGAAGGCGTGCATTTCCTGGTGCGCTTCCCGCAGGGATTTACCAAACGCCTGACGGCCAGTGAGGAGGCCGCGCGCGTCTTCGCGGATAATTTCACCTCCTTCTTCGGGCTGATCACCATCGTCGGGTTGGCGCTCTGCTATCTGGTGTTGTGGATCTTTGTCGGACGCGATCCGAAACCCGGCACGCTGCAGCCGGTGTTGACGCCGCCCGGCGGGCTCTCCCCCGCCGTGCTGCGCTACGTATGGAAGATGCGCTACGACCCACAAACGATGGCGGTGGCGCTGGTAAGCCTGGGCGTGAAGGGCATCCTGACCGTGAAGGAGAAGGAGGACCGCTACGTGCTGCACCGCAAATCGACTGATAATAAGTCGTTGCGCGAGATGATCAATGCAGCAAAGGCTGATCCTGCCATGGCCATCGCGACGGAAGAGACCGGCTTGCTCTCCGCGATGCTGCTGCATTCCTCCGAATTCACCTTCGACTACGCCCATGCGACGCGAATCGAGGAGGGGGCGACGAACATGAAGGAAGCGCTGAAGCACAGGGCGGAGCAGGTCTATTTTCGGAATAATTACCAGTACCTGGCGGTCGGGATGGGGCTCTCGCTGTTCTGCCTGCTGCTGATCGCGTTTTTCGAAATTCCCACCGAGTATCCCGGCGAGCAGTTTCGCTTGGTGTTGGGTGTGGCCGGCGCGGTGATCGGCACACCGCTCATCTCACTGACGGTGGTGCGCTTGTGGCGCGATCTCTTCTCGCATGCCGTCGGGCGCATAGGCAATGTCGGCCTGATGGCCAAATATCTCTTCTGGGTCATCGCCTTCCTGTTCGCGGAATGGTTCCTCCTCGCGAAAGCCTCCGGGTTGCTCTTCTGGACCATCGTCATTGTCATTGCGCAGCATCTCCTCTTCGCGCAATTGCTTAAAGCGCCCACGCGCCGCGGACGCAAGCTGCTGGACGACATCGAGGGATTCCGGATGTATCTGAGTGGCGAACATCCGAATCTCGTGAGCCAGTGCGGCCCACCGCCGAAAACGCCAGAGCTCTTTGAACGGTATCTGCCCTACGCGCTGGCGCTCGATGTGGAGGAGCAATGGGCCGGACAATTCACCGAGGAGATCGCGCGTGAGAACCGTTCCGGCAAACTGGAAATTCTGGACTGGTATACCGGCCCAGCCTGGGCCAATCATAACCCGTGCAAACTGGCCATCTCGCTTCGCGAGGAAATGGCCCCGTCCATGACCTCGCTGACGGTGCCGGTTGATGCTGTAACCTGGGAGACATAATGATGCGGAACATGAAAAGATCGCAAAAGATTGGCCTGGTATTGCTGACCACCGGCGTGTTGCTGGTGAATGTCGCCGGCTGCTCCCGGTTGCGCGTGGCGGATGATGCCGGGGGTGGGGGCACCTATTACCAAAGCGAGGGGCAGGAGTGGAATGGTGGCAGCGGTGGCTATACCGGCGGTGGGTATTCCGGTGGTCACACCTTCGTCTCGCACGGCGGTTATGTCAGCCATGGCATCTCGGATGGCGTCTCGCGCGGCGGGTTCGGCTCGCATGGCAGCGGCAGCTCGTAAAGGAGTACGTCGATGCAACGGATCACCACCACCCCACGCCCGAACTGGCGGCAGCGAGTCGCCGAATACGGGCTCACCTTTCATACGATTGACGGCGAACTGTACTGGGACGAATCTGCCTATTATCGCTTCAGCGCGGCGGAGGTCGACCTGCTGGAGGATGTCACCAATGAGCTCAACCGAATGTGCCTGCAGGCGGCGGAGCACGTGATCCGGCAAGGCTGGTTCGACCGCTTCGGCATCCCTGCGGCATTCGTCCCGCTGGTCGTGCGCAGTTGGGAGGCGCACGAGGCTTCGCTCTACGGACGCTTCGACCTCGTCTATGATGGCGTGCATCCGCCGAAGATGCTGGAGTACAACGCGGACACGCCCACCGCGCTACTGGAAGCCTCGGTGATCCAATGGTTCTGGCTGCAGGAGGTGGCGCCCACTGCCGACCAGTTCAACAGTATCCATGAGAAGTTGCTGGCGCGCATGCAGGAAGTCTATGCTACCACGCATCTGTGGGGGGCGCCGATCTTCCATTTCGCTTCGGTGCCCGAGCATGAGGAGGATTACATCACCGTTAACTACCTCCGCGACCTGGCCATGCAAGCCGGCTTCCTCACCGATTATCTCACCATGCCGGAAATCGGCTGGAACCGCAACACGGGGCAGTTCGTCGATATGCATCTGCGCGAGATCAAGATGCTCTTCAAGCTCTACCCGTGGGAGTGGCTGGTGGACGAGGAATTCAGCCCCCACCTGCTGCGCAACACCGTGCGTTTCTTCGAGCCAATCTGGAAGATGCTGCTGAGCAACAAGGCATTGCTGCCGGTGCTCTGGGAACTCTTTCCCGGCCACCCCAACCTGCTGCGTGCGGAGTGGCAGCCCTTCGGCGGCACTTACGCCCGCAAACCCATCCTCGCCCGCGAAGGCGCCAACGTCGCGCTCTTTGCCAACGGCCAACTGCTCTGCGAATCCCCCGGCGACTACACCGCATGCCCGTCAATCTACCAGAAGCTCTGCCTGCCGCCGAACATCGCCGGCAACTACCCGGTCATCGGTAGTTGGATCATCGGCAACACCGCCTGCGGCATCGGCATCCGCGAAGACCGCACGCCGATCACGCAGAATACGAGCCGGTTTGTGCCGCATTTGTTTGAATAGCAACCGAATTCAGGATACAGGTTCACAATGCTGTAACCGTCAACGGTCGCTATGAATTACTCGTTATCGAGCTTTATGCTGCATAAAGCTGATTTCAATTTAGCCAAGTTCTCAACCAGAAGATGGCGTTTCCAATTCTGTGCAGCACGATCGATCGTATCACCGATCTTATTGTTCGCGATCAGTTCGGCGAGTCGCATGGCTACATATTCATCCATCACAGACATCGGAATCTTCACGCCACTGGCATTTTCAAATCCCTCTTCTCGCTCGTATATAATCTCATCGTCTAATGTGATCATTTCCGGATGTTCAGGGCGCTTGGTCGCCCACATGGATTGATCCCAATAGTCATATCCGTCTTTAACCCAGATATGAAGGTCCGCATCTTCTCCGTCTCTCGTGACATAATAGTCACGACTCCTCATGTAGGCCATGGTATGTTCTCCTTGCTGCTATGAATCGACGTGCCATTCTATCAGCGGTTGAGGTGAAGTAGCAATATCCCTTCCCGCCGGTAGATGATCTCGGAAGCATGTGCTCCGGTGTAATACTCAGGCGGTGATGTGTGAACCCATCCCGACAGATGCAGGAAATCCCACCGTGAGGGATCAATAGGGGCATCATTGGGTGATCGCTTGCTGAATTGTGCGTGCCAGCGATCCACTTCATTCGGTGGTACCTTCAGAGCGATGGTATGCTCATACCCCGAGGGACCGACGGATGGGGGAAAATAAAACAATTGGTATCGCGTATCCAGCACGGTGCCAGGGATCTTGATGAATTTCCCGAGGATGCGAAGACGGTCGGATAGCGCAGGGATTCGCTCACTGGTGATGCTATAGCTGTTGCAGGCAGTACGGAGCCAGATACCGCACCCAATGAATGCGAATGCGAACAGCAAGCAGAAGGTGACAAGGATCATGCGCAACACCATGCCTCCCCGGCGTAAAGCGATGGTGAACGGTCCGAAGATCACCACAGAGATGATTAACCCGCACACCAGGCTCTGCAGCACCATCCATGGCAACAGTTCGTGGGCATAGGCTGGTAATAATTCGACCTTGCCCGAGGGGTATACCAGCGTGAACAGACATAGTATCCCGGCCCACCCCTGCTGTGGAAGCTCACAGGTGGCCAGCGCCCGCCGAAAGATCAGCAGGGATGCCGCGCTGAAAAGGAAGTAGGTGAGCGTAATTGCCAGCCAGAGGATGGCGAATTGGCGGAATTTGCCTGTTGCTCGCATGCGGTCTCCTCCAGCACCGTGCATATTCCACATTTCGATCTCCATCATAAGGCCTTTTCACATCAAGACTCAACCGTCTGAGTCCACTGGTTCACGCACTTGAGTGCTTGGTTATTCCTTTAAAAGAACCATGATTTCTCCGGCCTCATTCTTATCTGCCCTAAGGTGGCAGACCAGGTCGGCTATGCTCAGATATCGAAATTGTCGGAAATATACGACAAGGTTGGAGTTCACCTCCTAACCGAGCGTGAAATCGGGACCCTTGGATGACCATTCTCTCTGCTTATCTTGACAGAAATGATGCAGGCATCAACTCTATGTGTGCTATTCATAGAATGCTTTTCCTGCATGTTGGACGGCAAAACAGGGAAGTTTACGCTCAACTGTGTGGAGTGTTATACACGAGCAACTCGGGTGTACCACCGAAGACAGGTTATACACGACAAAAATTATGATATTGCCAATTCTTTATTGACTTTTTCTTAGCCATACGGTACTGTAAGTGGCGAGGGAGTCTCGGCTCTCTACTCAAACAGGCTCACAGCATTATGACCAATCAAGCTATATCCATTGCGGTATTTCTCGGGCTGGGTGTCATATTCTGGATGATCGCCCTGGCTGCCTCCTTCCTGGTGCGCCCCAAACGCCCGTCTTCGGTGAAAGAGACTCCGTATGAGTGCGGGCTGACGCCGACCGGGGCGGCCTGGTATCAGATGCATGTCCGATACTATATCTACGCCCTGCTCTTTGTCCTTTTTGATGTGGAAGTCGCCTTCCTCTACCCGTGGGCGACGCTCTTCCGCCGCCTGGGGGGCTATCAGGTATTGCTCTTCACCGAGGTGGTGGTCTTCCTCGCCGTGCTGGTCTTCGGACTGGTTTATGCCTGGCGGAAAGGGGCGTTGGAATGGGAGTAACCGGCGGACAAATTGCGGATTTCTGCGCGAAAGTGCCCGGTGGCTCGGTGGTGCTGGCGCGGGTGGACGATCTACTCAACTGGGCGCGTGAGTCCTCACAATGGCCGGTGACCTTTGGTCTCGCCTGCTGCGCCATCGAGATGATGTCCACCAGTATGTCGCATTACGACACCGACCGCTTCGGCATCATCTACCGCGCCTCGCCGCGCCAGGCGGATATCATGCTGGTGAACGGCACGGTGACGAAAAAGATGGCCCAGGTGCTGCGCCGCCTCTACGACCAGATGCCCGAGCCGAAATACGTCATCGCCATGGGCAACTGTGCCACCGGCGGCGGCCCGTATTACTACGATTCCTACAGCGTGGTGCGCGGCGTGGATAAAGTGGTGCCGGTCGACCTCTACATCACCGGCTGCCCCCCGCGCCCGGAACAGCTCATCGACGCCCTCATTGAACTCGGACGCAGCTACAAGGGTGAACACGCCATCCGCAATGACCGCGAGGCGCTGATCGCGCCGCGATGCGAGAAATAAGCTCCGATCACCGTCGGGAACGCCCGCTGTGGCGTTCCCGGCGCACGAATTTTGACAGTGCGGCCAGGATAGTCACTGGATTCGTGTTTACCGCACAAGTAGAAAATCGACAACCCGGAACGCCACGGAGGGCGTTCCCTACGCATTTGATGAAAAGTCTTTTTGTGCCCTTTTGCGGCAATCAATTAAATAGAGAGATGGAGTACCATTCGTGACGACAGTAACACGTGAATCCGTAATCAAGCCCGGCATGTTCGGCAGTGCGGTGGCGGCGGACAGCCGGCGCTATGAATTTGATATGCAGAATGAGCAACTGCTCATGGAAGGCATCATCCCCGATGCCGTGTTCATTGGCGACAGCATCACCCACCTGTGGGAGTTGCAGGCGTACTTCCCGGGGAAGATCGTCATCAACCGCGGTATCGGCGGGGACATCAGCACGAATGTGCGCAAGCGGTTCGCCGCGGATGCACTGCAGTTGAAGCCCGGGGTGGTGGTGATGAAGATCGGCACCAATGACCTGGGGTGGGGCGCCGATGTGCCGCCGGAGAGTATTGTGGACACCATCTGCGAGAATATCGCCGCCATGGCCGCCGACGCCCGCGAGGCCGGCGTCAAGCTGGCGATCTGCTCCATCCTGCCCATCTGGGGACCGAACTGGTATCCGTTGCCGGAATTCGCCCCACGGAAGAATGCGCAAATCGCCGCCATCAACATGCGGCTGCGCACCATTGCCGAGGAGCACGGCGCCATTTACGTCAACTATCACAGCGCGATGCTCGATGCGGACGGCATGCTGATCCACGACACCGCGGAAGACGGCATACACCCGCACTCGAAAGGGTACAGTATCATGGCCCGCGTGCTACGCGAAACGCTCACAGCTCATGGAATTGAGCTGTGAATTTTAAATTTTGAGTTCTAAGTTTTGAATGCCATTTTAGGACTCGACACTGACATTAGCTATGAATTTTGCACAATTCACCAGCCAGCATAAAGCCGAGATTCAACACGCCGAGGAGCGCGATGGCGCCTGGCAGCTCACGACCGAACCGAAAAAGCTGCGCGCGCTGCTGGAAGCGCTGCAGCCGGCGTTCGAGTTTCCGGAAGACCTGACCTGCGTAGACGAAGGGGAGCACCTGCGTCTCTTCTACCGCCTGTACAGCGTCAGCGGCAAGCAGCTTGCCCATGTGCATGTGCGCCTGCCGCGTACCGGTGCGCACGTGCCCACCGCCAGTGACCTCTGGCGCGGCTACGAGTGGCAGGAACGCGAGGTGTACGACCTGTTCGGGGTGGTCTTCGACGGCCATCCCGACCTGCGCCGCATCCTCACCTGGGAAGGCTTCCCCGGCCACCCGCTGCTCAAGGATTACAAAGTAGATAATGAGGACTCGAGTTGGGAGATCCCCGAGCAGACGGATTGCGAGATTATCGACTTGCTGCAACGGGATTGAGCTTGGAGCGCGAACCTCCCGGTGAGCGGATTGCCGGTTAAGAGATTATGAGTATTAACGAGCTGAAATCGAAACGTGAAGAGATTTTGCGCATCGCTGCGGAACACGGCGCGTCGAATGTTCGTGTTTTCGGTTCAACGGCGCGTGGCGAGGCTGGCCCGGAGAGCGACATTGACCTACTGGTGGAATTGGATGAAGGGCGAAGCCTGCTCGATCATATCGCGTTGATACAGGATCTACATGATCTACTGGGCCAGGAAGTCGATGTTGTCGAATACGGCGCGTTGCGGCCACGTATCAAGGAGCGTATTTTACGTGAGGCAACACCGCTGTGAATCGCGACCGTGAAATGCTACACAATCATGCCAGCCATTTCGCATGAATCATAAAGAGGACGGTGTTCGAAGGCCAGTGTGAGCATTCAACACTCAACACTGAAAACTCAACACTTCATTTGCCATGCCATTACGAGATTTTCGCATACCTGAACTCGATGCGCCGGACGTGCTGCTCCCCACCGGGGAGTTGGAGCACGAGACGACTATCATCAACATGGGGCCGCAGCACCCGTCGACGCACGGCGTGTTGCGGCTGGTGGTGCGGCTGGACGGCGAGACAGTGGTGAAGATGGCGCCGGTCATCGGCTATCTGCACCGCGGCACGGAGAAGATCGCTGAGAACCGCACCTACACCATGATCATCCCGTACACCGACCGGCTGGATTACCTTTCTTCCATGTACATGAATCTGGGATATGTGCGGGCGGTGGAGAAGCTGCTGGGGGTGGAGGTGCCGGAGCGGGCGCGCTACCTGCGCACTGCCGTGGCCGAGTTGCAGCGCATCGCCAGTCACCTCGTCTGGCTGGGCAGCTACTGTGGCGACCTCGGTGCGCTCACTATCTTCCTCTACGTCTTCCGCGAACGCGAGATGATCCTCGAACTCTTTGAGAAGCTCTGCGGCGCGCGCATGACCTACAATTACATCCGCTTCGGCGGAGTGCTGGCCGACTGCCCGGCGGACTGGAAGGGCGAGGTGGAAACCTACCTGCAGGTGCAGGAGGAGAAGCTGAAGGAGTACGAGGGGATCCTCACCGCGAACCCCATCTTCCTCGCGCGCAACGAAGGCATCGGCACCATCTCCGCGGCGGAGGCGCTCAACTTCGGCATGTCCGGCCCGTCTGTGCGCGGCTCGGGGCTGGCCTTTGATGTGCGCAAGGACGATCCCTATGATGCCTACGGTGATATCGATTTCAATGTGATCACCGAGCCGGCCGGCGACTGCATGGCGCGCTACCTGGTGCGCATCAACGAGATCCGCGAGTCGATCAAGATCATTCGCCAGTGCCTGCAGCGCATGGAGCCAGGCGAGGTGCAGGCCAAAGTGCCGCGCAACCTGAAGCCGCCCGCGGGGGAAGCCTACTCCCGTGTTGAGGCGCCGCGCGGCGACTTCGGGGTGTATGTCGTCTCCGACGGCAGCGCCTCGCCGGTACGCGTGCGCTTCCGTTCACCCAGTTTCGCCAACCTCTCCGCGCTGGATCGCCTGTGCCGCGGGGTGAAGATCGCCGACGTGGTAGCCATCCTGGGCAGCATTGACATCGTGCTGGGGGAGGTGGATCGCTGATGCATGGAATCATTCACCTGATACATCTGATCTGGGCGTTCATCGCCGCGCATGAGGTGCTGCGCTCGCTCTTCGTCGCCATCTGCTCACTGGTCTTCATGCTGGTGGTGGTGCTGGTGGTCATCTGGATGGAGCGCAAAGTCGCCGCGGACATCCAGGCGCGCATCGGCCCCATCCGCACCGGCGGCATCCTGGGCTTCTTGCTGCAGAGCATGGCCGACGCCTTGAAGCTGCTGCTGAAAGAAGACCTGATGCCGAAGGGCGCCGACCGCTGGCCGTATTACGTCGCGCCGTACCTGGTCTTCCTGCCGGCCTTCATGGGCTACCTCATCCTCCCCTTCTCCGCGACGTGGGTCCCGCAGGATCTCAAAGTGGGCATCCTCTACTACAGCGCCATCAGCTCGGTGCCGGTGTTCGGCATTGTGATGGCCGGCTGGTCGTCGAATAATAAATGGTCGCTGCTCGGTGGCTTGCGCGCGGCGGCACAGCTCATCAGCTATGAAATTCCGCTGGCGCTGGCCATCCTTGCCGTGGTGTTGTTGCACGGCACGCTGGAGACCGGCGCCATTGTGAAGGCGCAGTGGATGTGGGGCCTGCAGCACTGGTGGAAGCCCATCCTGATGCTCGTCATCACCTTCCCCTCGCTGCTCATCTTCCTCACTGCGGGGCTGGCCGAGGTCAGCCGCACGCCGTTCGACTTGCCGGAGGCAGAGTCCGAGCTGGTGGCCGGTTTCAACACCGAGTATTCCGGCATGCGCTTCGCCACCTTCTTCCTGTCGGAGTTCTCCGCATCGTTCTTCATCTCCGCGCTCGCCGTCACGCTCTTCCTGGGCGGCTGGAGCCTGTGGGGGATTGATACCTGGTGGGCGACGCACGTCTTCCACTGGAATGTCTCCGACCCGCTGCATGCGCCGTTCCTGATGAAAGCCTTCTGGTTCGGCGTCTTCCTGGTGAAGAGCTTCGCCGTGCTGTGGGTGTTGATGTGGATCAAATGGACGATGCCCCGCCTGCGCATCGACCAGGTGTTGAACTTCGGCTGGAAAGTGCTGATGCCCCTCGCCCTGTGCAACCTGCTCTTCATGAGCGTGGTCGGGCTGGTGATGAAGCCGAACGCGTCGCAGCAGATCACCCTGCCACCGGCGCAGGCCCGGTTAGGGATTGATGGTGCAGTGCCTGGGTTCCACGTCGTGCTCACGATACCATCAAAGGAGCAACTTAAGTTGCATTGGAGCCCACCTGATAAAGGCGCGGCAACTTACGGAGTGAAGTAATCCGTGAAAACGGGCTGGAGGAGGCGTTGCGATGCGACGGAAAGCGCTGTTGGTATTGTTCGCTGTGGTCGTGCTGGCCGTCATCGGTTTCTACTTTGTGCTGCCCGGCATTGACCAGGAGATGATGAAGACACCCGTCGTGAACGCGATGAACGCGGTGCGCGACGGCGATATGAAAGCGTTGCGCGCCTGCTTCACGCAGACCGCTACCGTGGACGTGGCGAAACCGGATGTGCCGGTCGATGCGGTGATCGCGAAGAACCGCGGTGACCTTGAATCGGGCGCATTGCGAGAGCAGTCCATGCGCTTCGGCGGTTATACCAACGCGAAATATGATTCGCCGACCGAGGTATCAGCGGATTTCACGGTGATCGCCTATGTGGAAGGCGGAGACGCATACCGCCGCGTGCCGTATGAAGTAAAAGGGCACGTGGTGTTGGAAAAGCAAGGGTTTTTGCAGTGGAAGATCAAGCACATCCGCGTGAATGAAGAATTGGGCGGCATAGTGAAGTAGGGATTCAGGATTCAAATACCTGATGCGCAACCGACCCTATGATATTTATTGGTTTCACGCAAAGACGCAAAGACGCAAAGGACATATTACGAGGAGCAGTTCAGGTTTGCATATTGCAGGTAGAATCCTGCATCCTGAATATTGAATCGAGGAACAACGATGACCATGACAACCCAACTCCCGGGGGCGGCTATCATCACCGGACCGCAGCCGTGGCAGGTTTTGCAGCGCGAGGCGGACGGGTGTGCGCCGGTGACACTGGCGGGCACCTGGGCGGGTGATGTGCCGAGCGTCGTGGAAGTGCGCGTGGCGAGCGAATATGATAACAGCCCGGTAGCCGGATGCGACTGGCAGGATGCGGAGATGCTGGCGGATAATGGCTGGCGCATCACCTTGCGTGTGCCCACCGGCGGGCTGTACAGCATAGAGACACGAGTGCGCCAGAATGGCTTCGAGTGGCGCAATACCGGCGATAAGATCTGGCATGTGTCCGTGGGCGACCTGTGGGTGATTGCCGGACAGAGTAATGCGGTGGGCTACGGGCGTGGCCCGGTGGTCGATCCGCCGGCAATGGGCGTCTCGGTCTTCGGCGGCAATGAGATCTGGCGCATGGCCACGCATCCCATCTTTGACCCGACGGGTACGAAATATCCGGCCAACCGCGATCCGGGCTGGGTGGGCACCTCGCCGTGGCTCGCGTTCGGCAAGGAGATCCTGCAGCACGCCGGCGTGCCGGTGGGACTCATCCCCACCGCGCTGGGCGGTTCCCCGCTGAGCGCCTGGGATCCCGGCAATCCGGACAGCGCCTTTTTATACGACAACATGGTGAACATGATCGCCGCAGCCGGCGGGAAAGTGGCGGGCATGGTCTGGTATCAGGGGTGTACAGATACGAATGAGGAACTGGCTCCCACCTACCTGGCGCGCTTCACCCGTTTCGTGGAGGCGTTCCGCACGCAATATGGCGCCGAGTTGCCGGTGATCACCGCGCAGCTAAACCGAGCGCCGGATTGCCAGGCAGAGACCGATCGCCCATGGTCCATGGTATGTGAGGCCCAACGCCAGGCGGCGCAGTGCATTCCGAATCTGGCCGTCGTCACTACGAAGGACCTGGGCATCTCCGATTGCGTCCATACGAATTCGGCGGGCAATATCATCCTTGGGCAGCGCTTCGCGCGCGCTGCACTGGGCATGGTCTACGGGAAAAACATCCCGTGGCGCACGGTGGACTTGGCCGGCGCGCGCTTCGAGAATGCGGAGCGCACCATCATCCGCCTGCAGTTCGCGCCCGTGGTGGATCATTTGCTCTTTCTGGCAGCGCGCCCGAAGGATTTCCTGGTGGAAGATGCCGATGGCACCGTGCCGATCAACGCCGCCCGCGTGGACGGCACCGCCGACGTGGTGCTGGAACTGGCCCGCCCCGCCGGTAATGGCGCCGTCTGCCACAACATGCTCGGGTGTGATCCGGTGAGCACTTTGCGGGATCATCTGCAACGACCGGTGCTCGCGTTTTATAACGTGAAAGTGGAATAGGGGAACTATGATCGTCCCTCACCCCCGGCCCCTCTCCCAGTGGTAGAGGGGAGTGGCTATTCTATAAAGTATACGGTTGAATACATAATCCTCCCCTCTACCTTTGGGAGAGGGGCCGGGGGTGAGGGACCCTGTAGTCCCAATAGGAAAAACCAATGACCGCAAAAACGGTAACGAAGAGATTCATATCCGGTGTGCGCGCCCTGTCCGAAGGCTTATGGGTGACGCTGAAGAACAACTTCCGCAAGCCGGTCACCATCCAGTACGGCTATGCGCCGCGCTGGAGCAAGCCGGAGACGCGCCCCATTGCCCCGCGCTATCGCGGGCGCTTCCTGCTTATCCGTGAGCCGGAGACGGGGGAGTTGCGCTGCACCGGATGCAAAACATGTGCCAATGCCTGCCCGGGGCGCTGCATTGAAGTCACCGCGGAGAACCGCAAAGTGGCCACCTTCCGCATCGAACTGGAAAAATGCCTCTACTGCGGGCTCTGCGTGGAGGCCTGCCCCTTCGAGGCGCTGGGGATGATGCAGGAGACGGTGGCGCCGGTGAAAGATCGCTGTGTGCTGCATTTGGATCTCGCGGCGCTGTCCCAGCCTGAAGGCACCCCCATGCCGGGCGTGCTGCCCAGCACGGTGGGCGGCGACCTGCGCCCGGGGAAGAAACCCTTCGTGCCGAAGACGAAGAAGACATCGGCGACGGAGGAAGAGAGCACAGTATAGTGTGGGAGTGTGGGAGTGTGGGAGTGTGGGGGTATGGGAGTATTAATCTCGTCACCCCCACACTCCCACACCCCCATACTCCCAAACCAAAACCGACGATAGTGCTGTTCGAAGTAACCAGCATCAGATGCGTCGATAAAAACAACACTGGATCAATTATGAGCATGACAGAAGGTATCCATCTCGCAATATATGCATTTCTCGGGCTGATGATCGTCGTCAGCGCCATCAAGGTGGCGTCGACGAGGAGCATCGTGCACGCGGCGTTCTGGCTGTTTCCCGTCTTCGCGGGGGTGGCCGGGTTGTACCTGAGCCTGGGGGCACAGTTTCTTGCGGCCATCCAGGTGCTCATCTACATTGGCGCCATTCTCGTGCTCATCGTCTTCGCGGTGACCCTGACGCGCGATGCCACCGATACCGAGAAGCCGCAGTCCAACGGCTTCGTCGTCCCGGTGGTGCTGGCGGCGTTGCTGCTGGTGGCGGCGCTGGCCGGCGCGCTCCTCACCGCCCCGCATAAGGGATATATCGCGCTCGATACGGTTTCGCTCATCCCCGGCGTGAAGGTGACGGACATCTCCGCCATCGGCCTGGTGCTCTTCCAGCAATACCTGCTCCCCTTCGAAATTACCTCCGTGCTGCTGCTGGCGGCGATGGTGGGGGCGATTGCGCTGGCGCGGAAAGAGAAGGACACACAAGAAATCACCGAAGCCCCTGCAGCGGTGAACGCCGATAAGGGACGCAAGCCCGCCGGCGTCCGGTAGTTCGGGAGATATTAACCATGATGCAATTCACCGGAATATTAATCATTAGCGCCATCCTCTTTGTCATCGGTGCCATTGCACTGATCACCCGCCGTAATGCGGTGGCGGCGTTGATGGGCGTCGAGTTGATGCTCAATGCCGCCAACCTGAACTTCATTGCCGCCTGGCGCTTCCTGTGGCCGGACCGGCTGGAGGCGCAGGTGGCGGTACTGCTGGTCATCACCATCGCCGCGGCAGAAGCCGCCGTCGGCCTGGCCATCATCCTTAACGTCTACCGCAAATTCGGCACCGTGGATCTGGAACAGATCCGGCTGATGCGAGGGTAGGGTAGCGAGAAGTAAGTAGTGAGCAGTGTTAGGCTGCTGGTTTTCGAATCGGCTCACGCAAAGCCGCTAAGTCGCAAAGAATATCACCTCTGCGTCTCAGCGTCTCTGCGGTGAAAGAAAAAACAACTATGATCGACTTCGCTCTTCATAATAGCTGGCTTATCGTGGCGCTGCCGGTGGTGGCGTTTCTCAATATCGCCTTTGCGATATTGATCTCCGGCAAGTCGCAGAAATTCGCACAACTGGTGGCGCCGTGGATCTTGATCGGCATGCTGGCGGTGGCACTGGTCATCGCCGTTGGTGCGCTGATGCCGGCCTTCGCCCCTCATGCGGGTGGAGAACAAGCCGCTTCCGCACAGCCATTCTACGAGCACTCCGTCCGCTGGCTCGCACCGGAGCCGCCGCAGACCGATATCAACGGCGTGCCCGGCATCGACCGCACGCTGCTGGTCGGAGTGGCAATCACCCCGTTGAGTGCGGTGATGCTGGTGGTGGTGGTGCTGGTGAGCCTGCTGGTGCAGATTTACTCCTTCGGCTACATGAAGCGCGAGGAACACCCGCGCTTCTACCTGTATATGTCGCTCTTCACCGCCTCTATGCTCGGGTTGGTCATCAGCTCCAGCCTGGTGCAGTTGTTCATCTTCTGGGAGCTGGTCGGTCTCTGTTCCTACCTGCTCATCGGCTTCTGGTACAGCAAGCCGGAAGCGGCGCGTGCGGCGATCAAAGCCTTCGTGGTGACGCGCTTCGGCGACCTCGGGCTGCTGATCGCCGTCTTTGCGCTCTGGCTGGGCTATGGCGACCTGTCCTTCACGAACCTGCACCAGCAGATCGTCGTCAACCATAACACGGCGCCGGCGATGCTGCCATTCTCGCTGACGATCATCGCCATCCTCATCTTCGCCGGCGCGTGCGGCAAGTCCGCGCAGTTCCCGCTGCACATCTGGCTCCCCGACGCGATGGAAGGCCCCACCTCGGTTTCCGCGTTGATCCATGCGGCGACGATGGTGGCCGCCGGCGTCTTTCTGGTGGCACGCACCTTCTTCATCTTCGAAGCGGCGCCCACCTCGCTCATCGTGGTGGCGCTGGTCGGCGGCTTCACCGCCCTCTTCGCCGCCACCATCGCGCTCACGCAGGTGGACATGAAGAAGGTGATGGCCTACTCCACCATCAGCCAGCTCGGTTACATGATGATGGGGCTAGGGTTGGCGGCGCCCGCGGCGGCGTTCTTCCACCTCACCACGCACGCGTTCTTCAAGGCGCTGCTCTTCTTGACCGCCGGCTCGGTAATCCACGCCGCGCACACGCAGAACATGTGGGAGATGGGCGGGTTGTACAAAAAGATGAAGGTCACCGCCATCACCTGCCTCATTGGCGGGCTGGCACTGTCCGGCATCTTCCCGCTGGCCGGCTTCTTCTCCAAGGATAAATTGCTGGAGTCCGCGCTGGCGGCGGCCACCGGGCACGGGCTGGCGGGCGGCGTTTCGCCGGCGCTAGCCTGGGTCATCCTGCTGATGGCGCTGGCCACCGTGCTGCTGACCGCTTTCTATACCACGCGTATGTGGACGCTGGTCTTCCTCGGCTCGCCGCGCAGCGAAGGCGCCGAACACGCGCATGAGGCACCACCGAGCATGACCTTCTCACTCATCGTGCTCGCCGCCATCTCCTGCGTCGCCGGCTTCCTGGTGGTGCCGCAGCTTACCGCGCTGGTGGGCGGCCATGCTGAAGAGATGTCTCCGGCGCTGGTCTGGGGCGTGACGGGCGTCTCGCTGTTGCTCGCGGTCATCGGCGTCTACTGGGGCTACCGCACCTACGCAAGCGTGCCGAAGACCGAGCCGCTGCGCAAGCTGGGCTGGTTCTACACCGCTTCGGTCAACCTCTGGTTCGTGGATGCCTTCTTCGTCTGGCTCGCCGGGCGCATCGTGCTCGCCATGGGCGGGTTGATCGCGCGCTTCGACAAAGGCGTGGTGGATGGCGGGCTGGTGGACGGCACCGCGTGGAGCACCGGGCGCATCGGGCACCTCATCCGCCGTATGTCCGCCGGTCCCACGCCGGGCCAGTTGCAGTATTACGCATTGATCTTATTCGTTATCGCCGCCCTGGTCATCCTGGGCATGTCCTTCCAGCACAGCCTGGGTAACCTGCTCACTCATGGCGCGTTGGGCTCTCTGCCGTCGGGGGTGATTCGCTGATGTTGACTGATTTCCTGACTCATAATTACGCGCTGGCCTGGTTGATCGTGGTGCCGTTTGTCGCCAGCCTGATCCTGATGGCCATTCCGCGCACCTGGGGGCTGGCCATCCGCCTCATCTCCGCCGCCGCCGCCGGCATCACGCTGGTCATCAGCAGCCTGCTGGTGTGGGACTACTGGGGACTACTGCAGAGCGGCGCGGTGCCCGTTAACGGCACCGGTACGTTTGACGCGATCTGGAAATACGACAACCCGGCGCTGCACAAGCTGATCACCTTCGGGCCGAACTCCGCGATCTCTTTCCACCTGGCCACCGATGGCGCGGGCGTGGCGATGTGCCTGCTCACCGCCATCACCATCGTCGCCGGGGTGTTCGCCTCGTGGACGCTGCAGGAGCGCACCAAGGAATACTACGCACTGCTGTTGCTGCTGGTCGCCGGCGTGTTCGGTGTCTTCGTCACCGCCGACCTGTTCTTCTTCTTCCTCTTTTACGAGATCGCCGTGCTGCCCATGTACCTGCTCATCGGCATCTGGGGCACAGGACAGAAGGAGTACTCGGCGATGAAGCTGACGCTGATGCTGCTGATGGGTTCCGCGTTCATCGTTGTCGGCTTCCTGGCGCTCTATGTCAACAGCGCGCACGTACTGAAGTTCGGCACCTTCGATCTGCTCCAACTCTATAATGCCGCGAAGATGGGCGCCTTCGGCACCGAGTTCCAGCGCTGGTTCTTCCTGGCCTTCTATCTCGGCTTCGGCGTGCTGGCGGGCATCTTCCCGTTCCACACCTGGTCGCCGGATGGCCATGCTTCCGCGCCCACCGCGACCTCCATGCTGCACGCCGGCGTGCTGATGAAGCTGGGCGGCTTCGGCCTGCTGCGCGTGGCGCTGCCGCTGTTGCCGCAGGGGCTGCATCACTGGCAGTGGCTCATCGCCATCGTCGCCGTGATTAATATCGTCTACGGCGCCTTCTCCGCCATGGGGCAGCGCGACCTGAAATATGTCGTCGCCTACTCCTCGGTGAGCCACCTGGGCATGGTGATGCTCGGTATGGCGGCGGGCACAGTGACGGCCATCAACGGCGCCGTCTTTCAGATGTTCGCCCACGGCATCATGACCGCCCTCTTCTTCGCGCTGGTAGGGCTGGTCTACATGAAGGCGCACACGCGCGACATCGACGCCATGGGCGGCCTGGCGCGAGTGGCGCCGGGATTGGCGGTGGCCTTCACCATCGGCGGGCTCTCCTCGGTGGGCCTGCCCGGCACCGGCGGCTTCGTGGCGGAATTCCTCATCTTTATGGGCACCTTCATGACCAAACCGGTAATCTCCGCCATCGCCTGCATCGGCATCGTGGTCACCTCCATCTACGTGCTGCGCCTGCTGCGCCGCGTCTTCTTCGGCCAGCTCAACACCAAACTGGAACATATGGAAGACGCCCGTACCACCGAATGGGTCGCCCTCGCCCTCACCTCGGTCGTCATCATCGCCGTCGGCGTCTGGCCCTACCCGATGATCCAGTTGATTTCGTCGGCGGTGCAGCCGGTGGTGAATGGCCTGATCCATTAGGGATTCAGGATGCAGGATTCAGGATTCAAGGGCGATGTGCGAAAACCTTGATGTGTTTGCATCCGATAAAGCCTCAATAAGCCGGTGTGAAGGCCGAAAATTTGGTAAAGCCTGAAAGGCTGCCATTCGATAGCCCAGGGTGGAACGCAGTGGAACCCTGGGAAGGGTGAGATAGATAGTTCCGCCAAGCCCTGAAAGGGCGGCATTCAAAATATAGTTCGCATAATGATCGATTCGGTTTGCGATTACAGGCCCTTGAATCCTGAATCGTGCATCCTGAATCCCAATCGGTAACAAAACCATGAACGTTGAATATACCTACATCCTGAACTCCTTCCTTCCGGAGATCGTGCTGATCGCCGTGGGGGTGCTGGTGCTGGCGGTGGATTTGTTGCTGCCGCGGCGCAATACGCGGTTGGCGTTGACGCTGGTGGCGGCACTGGGGTGCCTGCTGGGGGCGGGGCTGTCGGCCAGGCAGTGGGCGGAGGGCAGCAAGATGCCGCCGCCGTTCGTCGCGCAGCGGCTGGGTGACATGGCGCCGCAGATCGGCGAACTCCCGCAGGCCGAATTCCAGAAGCTGATGACCCCCACCGGGACGGCGCTGTCGCCTGAGGCCATGGAGAAATTCGCGCTGGCGCGCGTCGGTTTGCCGCTGGAAGGCTTGACCAACGCGGAAGCGCGGCAGATGGTCAGCGTGCTGCATCAGCCGCAGGCCGGGCGCTCCGGGGCGGTCAACACCATGCTGGCGCACCCCGGCTTTTCTGCCTGGTGGTTCTTCGCCAATGACCAGTTCGCCGCGGCGTTCAAGCTCATCTTCAGTCTGGCGCTCTTCCTGGTGCTGCTCTTTACCATGCGCATCCCGGTGGCGCGCTATCGCGGAGAGTTCGCCGGCCTGCTCTGCTTCGCGGCGGTCGGGCTGATGGTGATGGTGAACAGCCTCGACCTGGTGGGCCTTTTCCTGGGGCTGGAGCTGGCCTCCGTCTGCCTCTACGCGCTCACCGCGTGGGCGAAGGATGAGCCGCGCTCCGGCGAGGCGGGGGTGAAATACCTGCTGCTGGGCTCGCTGGCCTCCGCATTCTTCATCTACGGCGCCAGCCTGCTCTTCGTGAAATATGGCACCACGCACCTGTCGCTCATCGCGCTGCAGGGGTTCCAGCCAGAGCCGCTACTCATCATCGGCCTGCTCATGCTGCTGGTCGGCTTCGCCTTCAAAATCGCCGCGGCGCCCTTCCATATGTGGGCGCCGGACGTCTACCAGGGTGGCCCGACGCCCGTCATCGCCTTCCTCTCCACCGCCAGCAAGGCGGCCGGGTTCGCTGTGCTGCTGCGCGTGCTCTGCCTCGGCTTCATCAACATCAGCGGCCAGTGGGTGATGCTCATCGGGCTGCTGGCGGCGTTGAGCATGCTCACCGGCAACCTGGTGGCCGTGCATCAGAACAACGTGAAGCGGCTGCTGGCCTACTCCGGTATCGCGCAGGCGGGCTACCTGCTCATCGCGGTGATGGCACTCGGCCTCAACGCCATGCATAAAACCGATCCCGCCGACAGCGTGCGCGCGGTGATCTTCTACCTCTTCCTCTACATGGTAGCCAACATCGGCGCCTTCGCCATCACCGGCATCGTCGCGCGCGAGTCCGGCAGCGAGGAGATGAGCGCCTTCGCCGGCCTGCGCACGCGCGCGCCCCTGCTCGCCTTCACCATGCTGCTGCTGCTCCTCTCACTGGGGGGCATCCCGCTGCTCTCCGGCTTCGTCGGCAAGTGGTTCATCTTCCTCTCCGGCGTGGGCGAGGGGCAATACTGGCTGGTGCTGCTCGGCGCCGCATTGAGCGTGGTCTCCATCTACTACTACCTGCTCGTCGCCAAGCACATGTACATCTACCCCGCCGCGGAAAAAGCCCAGCCCATCCGCATCGGCGCCGCCGCCGGCCTCGGTCTCCTCATCATCGTCGCCCTCACGGTGGTCATCGGCGTCTATCCAGGCCCGTTCCTGAACCTGGCGCAATCGACGGCGATGTCATTGTTCGGGCGGTGATACATACCGTAAGTCCCCGGAGGGGACGGCAGAAAATAGCCCAGCAATTCATTGCTGGGGAGCGATAATAAAGTAAAAATCAAGTCCCGGAGGGGACGACCGAATGAGAAGCGGTATTTCGGTCGTCCCCTCCGGGACTTGGCGTTTTCGTATGGATGTCGCTATTATCGGTTGTCTTCTGAACAGCATGCCTAATGAGGACATAATAAGGAGAATAGAAAAACAATGATGGCACCGATCCCTATCGCGACTAATACATAGAGATGCCTCTCATGAGATCTATCGATGTATTCGTTGAGCTTCAATATCCACATCGGTAGGTCACTTACCGCTGGCTCGGGTAAATCGTTCAGTAGCTCCTGGCGCAATCGTACGATATCGACACCCACCGCCAGCAGCAGGCAGTAGCCGGTCGAGGTCTGATTGGCGCAAAGGAGAGCGAGGAGGAGGTGTTCGGTATCAACAGTCTCTGTTGTACCCAATCTTCGGCTGCGACATCGTGACTCATACAGTGCACGATTCAGCAAGCGTTTACCGTTTTTACTCAACGTTAAGCGAGTTGTTGATTCTTCGACGTCCTTTATAGATACAGATTGTTGGGTGTGTTCTGCTTCTACTCTTTCCAGTGTAACCCCATGGCGCTTTAAGGCGCAGGCAGCCTTGCCATCATCTTCAAGTAGCAAACCAACTAATAAGTGCTCAGTTCCAACGACGGTCTGCTGCCGCCTTTTGGCTTCCCCAAGGGCATAATGAACGACACATATTGCAGAATCAGTAAACGTTTCCCAGTTATAAGGCATGAAATGCTCTTTCGATTCTTACCGATGCCGCAACACAAACAAGCAATAGAGGATGATGATGAACGCCAGCATGATGACGATTTCGACTACTCTCTTTCGCGGCTTTTCGACAGGTTCGTTCTCAGAGGTGCCCTCCGTCGAGTGCGGTGTCGATGGCTCCGCGGCATCTTTCGGTGCAGTTATCTTGCGAGTCTCCTGACGTAACTGCTCGATGTTCACCCCCATCGCCTGCAGGAGGCGATAACCGGAAGCTGTCTCGCCTGCATCAAGGAGGCCAAGCAGGAGGTGTTCAGTGTTGACATCACCATCTCTCACCTGTGCTTCGTGCAGCGTATGTTTTAGTGTGCGTTTCGCACAGGGGCTCAAGGTGAGGCGGGATATTGGCGCCGTATGTGCGGGAGTGGTTTCACGGAGCCGGGATAATTCGGCGCGCACGCGTGTTAAGGTGACACCCTGGCAATGGAGCACGTGGGCCGCCATGCCAAGTGCTTCTTCTACAAGCCCGACTAGGAGATGCTCCGTCCCGACCACCACCTCCTGCCGCCGCCTCGCTTCCTCACGGGCGAAGTTGATCGCCCGCGTTGATGAATCAGTAAATCGCTGAAACTCATCATCAGGAGGTTGTACCGTCTCATGTGTATCTGGAGACATCCCAGACTCCATTCGTAGTCTATTTGGCTACTCTTCCCCAAACACAACCGTCTCATAAATCGCATCCAGCGACAGCGTACAGCCAATCGACTTCAGCTCTATCGTTTGTTCCATCTCCATATATTCCACCAGCAGCCACTGGTGCGCTCCCTGGCGGATGTAGTGATCGACATGCACGTGATCCTCGGCAATAATGAGATATTCCTGCAGCGTGTCAATGGTCCGGTAATGCTCAAACTTCGCCCAGCGATCCTTACTCTCTTTGCTCATAGACAGCACATCGATGATCACAGACGGATTAGTCACGGTATCATCCCTTCCATCGGCTAAACGGGGTTCCCCACAGATGACCAATGAGTCTGAGTAGGTATAATATCCTGTCGCTTCTGCCTTTATGCGTAAGCTACCAAGGTAGATGGTGCAGGGTTTTCCGCGCAGTTGCTGGTGAAGATAGCAGGAGGCGTTACCTTTGATCAATACACGTCGAAGCGTCTTGTTCGGAATTGCATAGATGACGCCGCGATAATACTCGTGTTTCCCCTCGCCGGCCTCTTTAAGGCGAAAATACTCTTCCAGCGTGACATGCCGTTCCGGAACTGCGTTCATAATGGCCTCCGAATTTATATTGTACGCACATTACGGTACTCCGGCAACCATCCTTCCTTTAATCCACCCGGCTCTCCAAAGCAACCCGTGCATATGGAATAAAGGGACAGTGTCCCTGCTGGGTCACCGATTTCATCATGCCGGAGAAGGAGTGTTCCATGCGTAGATTTGCCCTCTTGCTGCTCGGGTTGCTTATGCTCGCGAGCCTTATTCATGCCCAGACCATCACCGTCAAGCCCACCATGCCATCCGTGGCGGTGGGGAAGACCGTGCAGTTTACCGCCACGGTGACGGGATCGACCAATACTGCCGTCACCTGGTCGGCAGGGGGAGTGGTCGGCGGCAATAGCAAGGCCGGGACGATCAGCACGACGGGGCTGTATACCGCGCCCACCGTGCTGCCCGGACAGAATCCGGTGCTGATCACCGCGACCAGCAAGGCCAACAGCAAAGTCTCCGCCATGACTTATGTCAACATCCTCGCCCTCGGCCCCACCATCACCGCCGTCTCGCCCACTCAGCTCAAGGTGGGCACCATCACCGTCACCATCACCGGCACGGGCTTCAAATCAGGCGCCACCGTGCTGAACAGTTACGGCAGCAACACGCTGGTGCAGTTGTCGACGGTGTCCGTCACCGCGACCACCATCAAGGCGACCGGCTACCAGGGACCGGCGAGCACCGCGACCTTCCGCGTGAAGAACCCCGGTTCGGACTACAGCAACGCCATCACCGTCCCGGTGACCTCTTCCACGCCGACCACCTACACACTGTCCGTGGTGAACGGCAGTGGGAGTGGCAGTTACGCCGCCGGCACCGTGGTGACCATCACCGCGAATCCGCCCCCGAGCGGGCAGACGTTCCTCAAATGGACCGGCTCCACGGTGAAAGACCCCGGCGCCGCCACCACCACGCTCACCATGCCCGCCGCTAATACGACGGTGACTGCGAACTACACGACAACGCCACCGACCCCGACGACGTATACTCTGACGGTGGTGAACGGCACTGGCAGTGGCAATTATGCCGCCGGCACCTCGGTGACGATCACTGCCAACCCGCCGTCCAGTGGGCAGGTATTCGCCAACTGGTCAGGCGCCACAGTGCAAAATGCCAATGCGTCTACAACGACACTCATCATGCCGGCAGCCAATACCACGGTGACGGCCAACTATACATCCGCGCCGCCGACACCGGTGAACTACACGCTGACGGTGGTCAACGGCAGCGGGGGCGGCTCGTACACCGCCGGCACGGTGGTGACCATCACCGCCAATGCGCCCGTCGCCGGGCAGAGCTTCCTCAATTGGACCGGAGCGGCAGTACAGAATGCCAACGCCGCCTCGACGACGCTCACTATGCCCGCGGCGAATACCACCGTGACGGCGAATTACACCTCCCCGTCCGTGCAGATTCCCTATCCGGTGAGCAGCCACCCGCGGCTGTGGGTCACCGTGAACGACCTGCCGCGCCTGCAGAGCTGGGCCACGGCATCGAACCCGATCTACGCCCAGGGGTTGAAGCCGCTGCTGAACCAGGCGGTGAATTACTACACCACACAGTTCTTCCCCAATGGCGTGGCCAACCCGAACTATCCCGATCCCGGCGATGTGCAGGGGTACAGCGTACCCATCACCGAGCAGGTGGGCTTCATCCTCGCCTTCAACTCGCTCATCGATCCCGACCCCGCCATGCGCATCAAATATGCACAGTACACACGGAACCTGCTGATGTACGCCATGAACCAGGCCGCCCTCGGGCACCTGGCCGGCGCGCCCTTCCGTGATCCGATGTTCGCCGTCTACAACCGCGCCAACGGCTCGGGGGAGCAGTGGCCGCTGATGGTGGACTGGATCTACAACGCCACGGATGCCGGCGGCAATCCGATCCTCACCTCCAGCGACAAGGCGACCATCCGCAATGTCTTCATGATGTGGGCCAACGACTGCCTCAACGCCTACACCACCGGCGGCGATCATCCGTCGCCCATCGGGGTAATGAACGACTGGTCGTTGCTGCCGAACAAGCAGCCATACCGCATGGCCTCCAATAACTACTACCTGGGGCACGCCCGCCTGCTCACGCTGATGGCGCTGAGCATCGATCCCAGCGACGATCCGCCGGTGAATGCCAATGCCCCCGCCTCGCAGGTGGGCAATTCGCTGCGCAGCTATATCCTCAATGCCAACGGCGCCTGGCTCTACCAGGAGTTTGCGATGATGGGTGAGCCGGCAACGGTAGCGAGCGCCTACGGGCTGCCGGGCAATGGCGCGGGCTTCGGGCTGGCCAGCGGCGGGCTGCCGCCGGAGGGGATGCTCTACGGACACTCCTTCAGCTACATCCTGGGCCAATTGCTGGCGCTGCAGACGGCGGGCTTCAACAACCCGAGCTACGCCGGCCCGCAGATCGGCTTGATCAACGCCCCGGTATGGGACCGCTATGTCACCGGCTATATCTCCTCCATGACGCCGACCGCGCAGGTGCCGGCCTCGCAGACCTGGCTGGGGCCCGTGTATGAATATGCCAGCTACGGCGACCTGCTGCGCCTCTGGGTGACGCCCGATGTTATGCAATCCTTCACGCTGCTGGCGCTGCTCGAAGCGCAGAATGGCAAAACCACGCACGCCAACGCCGCCCGCTGGATGGCGCAATACGGCGTGGAAGGCGGCGCCAACGCGCTGATGAGCCGCATCACCCAGCCGTGGTCGTGGGGTACTACCAACTCGATCCTCTACTTCCTGCTCTTCGACCCGGCGGCGTCGACGCCCACCGACCCGCGCCCTGGCTTCCCGACCTTCTTTTACGATCAGCCGGCCGGCCGCATCGTCGCGCACAGCGATTGGTCACCCACCGGCACCATGTTCGATTACCGCGCGAGCTGGATCTCCATTAACCACCAGGTCGGCGACGCCGGGCAGTTCGAGCTGTACCGCAAAGGCGAGTGGCTCACCAAGGAGATGAGCAACTACGACAACAACGCGCAGGGGATGACCACCATGTACCACAACACGCTGGCGCTGCAGAACTGGTGTGCCAACGGCACGCCGAACCTGCAGTGGTACGAGGCGGGCGAGTGGGCGAACGGCAGCCAGTGGATGCTGGGCCTCAGCGCCGGCGATCCCATCAACAGCGTCAGCAACGGCCCGGGCTATGTCTACGCGACCAGCGATCTCACCAATCTCTACAACCGCCCCAACTACTGGACGCCCAGCGCCGGCGCGATGGACATCACCCAGGCCACCCGCTCCATCCTTTGGCTGAATAACGACTACATCGTCGTCTACGACCGTGCCACCACGCAGCACAGCGGTCTCTTCAAACGCTTCAACCTCAGCCTGGTCACCAACCCGGCCATCAGCGGCAACACTGCCACCGAGACGCTGGCCAGCGGGCAGCAACTCTTCATCCAGACGCTGCTTCCGCACACCCCGGCCATCAGCGCTGCCTATGCCGCCGGCAACCTGAACCCCATCGCGCAGCTCGAACCGACGCAATACATCCTCACCGTGGAAGACCCGAGCAAGCCGAGTGACACCCGCTTCCTCCACGTGCTGCAAGGCGCCGACCCCGGCGTGGCCATGGCGCCCGCCACCTACCTGCAAAGCACGGCCGGCACCCCCTTCGACGGCGCCGCCTTCGGCACCACGGCAGCCTACTTCCCGGTCAACAGCACCGGCACTTTCACCGGCACCACCCTGCCTGTACCTGCCGGCGTACACACGCTGCTGGTCACCGGGCTGACGGCGAATAGCAGCTACACTGCCACGTTGCAGCCGAATGGCACAGTGACCATCGCAGCAGGCACCGGCACCAGTGCGGATGGCGCGGGGGTGTTACGGCTGATATTCTAGACCAGGAACTGTAATAGCCAGAAGACCGTCGGTATCTTTTCATGGATGCCGGCGGTCATTTTTGTCTGAACCTTGATTCACTTGATTAAAGGATTTGCTTGATTGGCTTTAGCTGCAGGAAGCATTACCTTCAATACCGAATGATGCCTTATCCCGCAGTGAAGGAGTATACCGTTGGATAGCAGGGAACATACGCAAAAAAGGATCACCCGGATTGCTTGCCTGCATCTGCTACTCGGTTTTCTACTCCCGCTGGCTCCGTTGTTTCCTGTCTCGCTGAAAATACTGTCGAATGGATTTGATGGTGTTATCTTCGCATTGTTTTATTTGCCCTACTGTTATGCACGGGGGTGGGAGAATGATCACGCGTTGTTCTATAACCAGGTGCTGGCCATCATCAGCATCGGTTTCATATTGATGGTGCTGACGGGGTCCGGACTGCTTATATCCCAATCAAAAGTCCTCCGCTGGGGCGTCATCATCATGTTACCCATCGCCTTCTGCATCTTCGCGTTATCGTTTGCTGCCGGGTTATGGGCATTGCAGGCGGTCTGCCCTCCCTGGCTTCAAAATGGTCCGGTGCCATCGTTTTACTTCGGCAACATCCTGATGTACCATGGCGTTGCCAAAGGCGCCGTCTATATCGACTATAAGTGGTTGATCCAGGTCGCGGTATTCTCCGTCTTCTATCTCCCGCTCGCCATCTATATGACCGCCAGCCTGTTGCGCAAGGATACCCCATCACCTTCCACGGGTGGGGAGTGGGCGTGTGGATCGACGAACTAATCCATCTGCAGGAAGCATCATCCCTGTGACGAATGACTTCATATCCCACGGTGAAGGAGCATAGCATTGGATAGTAGAGGATCATCGAGAAAACGGTTTGTCCGGATCGGGTGGCTATTGCTGCTACTTGGCGTGATACTCTTGTGCGCCCCACTGTTTCCTCTCCACCCGAAAACGTTGTCTGATGTGCCAATGGTGGCGCTCATCTACTTCCTATATACGCCACTGCTTTACGCAATAGGCAGCTCGAATATCTTCCAGGGGGCTTTCTACAATCAGGTGCTATTTGTCATCACGCTCGGTTTCCTCCTTCTATGGATTTCAGGATTCGCACTGTTTCTCTTCAAATCAAAAGCCCGCTGGGGCGCTGTCATCACGTTGCCTTTTGCCTATTTCGCCTTCGCGCTGGCACTGGCTGTCGGACATTGGGCGTTGGCTGCTGTTCAACCCCCCTGGACAAATCCTAGCGCGCCACCATCGGTTTACTTCGGGAACACCATCATGTACCACGGCGTGGCCAAAGGCGCTGTGCATGTCGGTGCCGAGTGGATGAAGCAGATGGCGGTGTTCACCGTATGTTACCTCACGCTTGCCATCATTATGATCGTCAACCTGTTTCGAAAGGATGCTCCGGCGCCTGCTGGTCAGGAATGGAAGTACGAATCCACAAAATAATCCTCCCCACCGTGTAACCTTTTCCCCTCCGCATGCTCCTTATTTACAGACACGCGTGTTGAATCCATTCAGGAGGTAGCCGGCATGAATGATGAGGCGGCGGCAGCGGGGGCTGCCGGGTCGCACCAGGAAGATCTCGATCTCATCACACGCTTTCTGGCGGGGGAGGTGAACGCCTTCGAGCGCCTCTTCCGCAAGTACCAGTGCCCCTTGTTCTCGGTGTGCCGCCAGTTCTTCGGCAACATCGAGGACGCCGAGGATGTGCTGCAGGATGCGTTTTTGCAGATCTATAAAGACTTGCGGCGCTTCAAGGGACGCTCGACATTCTTCACCTGGGCGTACAGCGTGACGGTGCATGCCTGCCTGACCCGGGCACGGCACAGGAAATCACGCGACAAGACGCCCGCCATAGAAATCCGGGTGACGGCTCCCGATCCCTTCCGACAGCAGGTGCGCGACGCCGTGCTGACCTTGCCCGACCGCTTCCGCATGGTGATCATTCTCCAATACTACCAGGAGCTGTCGCAGGAAGAGATCGCCCGCGTGCTGGGCTGGAGCGTCGGGCAGGTGAAGGTCAACGTGCACCGGGCACGCCGGCTCCTTCGCGAAGCGCTGGGCCAGGAAGAGACTATCCCCGCGCCGCTGGAAGCTTCCGGACGAACACACGAATGTGGAGGTGAAGTATGAAGACATGCCAGGCTGTGCGCGCACAGCTTTCGCAATATTATGATGGCGAAGTCTCTCCCCGACAGGCGGGACACATCGTCCTGCACCTGCAACAATGCGCGGAGTGCCGCCAGGAGTGGGCGCGCTTGAAAGCACTGATTCGCGAGCTGGAATCCGACCCGCGTGAGGAAGCGGAGATCGACCTGTTCCCCCAATTCCAGCAGCGGCTGGCCGAGCAGCGCGGCAAGCCCCGACCCCGTTGGGCCGCCTGGCGCTTCCCGCGCTACGCGATCTCGGTGGCGGCCTTTGTGGCAGTGCTGCTGATCGGCGGTGGTCTGGCAGGCCTGCACAGCGCACTGGAGCAACGGCTGTACATCTCGACGCCGCGTCAATTGCAACCGGCACTCTTCACCTCAATGGCCGTGGCGGCGAAGGCCATGCAGAACGACGAAGACGCCGATGGGTTGTTGAGTAAAGACCCCCGCCTGGGGGCGCTTATCGACGTGCAGGCACACGGGGAGACGCTGGGACAGGTGATGGCGGAACTGATCAATAAGACCAGCCTGCACCTGGCCATCGATGAAGATCTCGCCCGGCAGCGTGTCTACCTGCGCCTGCACAATGTCTCGATTGCCACAGTGCTCGGTGAGCTCCGCCGCGTCACCAGCGGCGCCTGGGAATTGTCCTCCGAGCGGGACGGGAAGTACTATACGCTGCTCACCCCACCGACCGTACTGAAAGTCGCCAATGCCGTGGCCGAGGCACAGGCCCTGTCTGCCGCCGGGGAGTCGTTATGCAACGCACGGAAGTCAACATGGTCCTCAACACCGCATGAAATGCCGATCGACCATCTGCTGGATGACGAAATGCTTAGCACCTTGCTTGCCGGGAAATCGTTTTCCAAGCGTTATTCCTCAATGACACCGCAACAACAGACGCTCTTCCGCCGGTGGCTGGACGGTGATATGCCGAAGCCAGGACGAAACTGGGAGAAAACCTGGGTCGATGTCGAATTGAAACGTGACTGGAATGGCACCGTGCAAGTGCATACCAGCATGGAGAATGAAGACAGTGCTGATGAGCACAATATAGAGATGACCTGTCTGAAGGAGGAGGAGGATAGTGAGTTTACTCCGTATGCCGGTTGGCAGCTGACGGAGTTCCCGGATGATACCGACTTGCTCCCGGTGATGCTCGAACCATCTGAGCGCGCGGTGTATAAAGATGCCGCGCTGGCGGTCAAACTTAAGAACAGCAAGGACAACGCCTATACCATGCTGGAAATGCTCGACTTGATTGCCCAGCATGCGGATTTTCAGATTGTGTCGGATTATTTCACGGTAGAGGAGCAAGTGCAACGCAAGCTGCCACGCAACATCAGCCTGGGGGTGTTGCTCTATATCCTTGACAAGGATTACAATATCGCCTGGTCGCTCGATGATCATCACACGCTGCGCCTGGTGCACCGGCAATGGCCGATGTTGCGGCAGACCGAGCCGGGGGAAGGCGTAGATCGTGCTGCGAGCAATTTTGCCCGGTGCGGATTCCTGGAGCTGGATGACCTGGTGACAGTACTGCGACAGTCCGATTTACAATTAGTCGGCACGGGGCAAATGTTGCAGTACGATTCGGATAAGCTGCATGACCTGCGCAGTCGCCTCAACGGGGCATTGGATTATTATGCCGAATTGTCTCCGGCACAGCAGCAGGCCGCGCGGTCAACCACCGGATTATCCAGTACGACTATGAACGCTCGGGAGAGCGCACGGGCGTACGAAGCCTGCCGTAAGGTGTGGGCGGATACACCGAATGCGCTGTTAGACGCGAGTAAACCACTGACCTTTTCGGTCCTCCGCCGTGCTGGCACCTGGGGTGAATTGGAGAAATTCTACAGATGCCCATTCGTCAGTAGGAACAGCTACGGCTCGACAGACTTCACGGCGCTTAAATTGTATTATTACCCACAAGACGCGAACCCCGTGAGCCTGACGGTAAAACACGAGTTCCTTATCCTGCGCTGGAGCGGGGCGATGAACAGCATCATCGTCATCCAACTGCCGGCGAAAGGTGATCCGGGGAACCCGGTTAGCATGCTTCCGTGAAGCGAAAGCCGTAACGCCGGGCAGGACTTCCGTGAGAGAGGTCCTGCCCGAAATAGTGAGGAAAATGATTGATTTTTATGCGAAAGGGGTACCCCAGGGTAACTTGGCAATCTCACGCATGCTCAGGTACAGGCGGAATGGATTAGCCGGAACCGGGTGAAATCCATATTGCTGATAAAAGCGAGCGGCTTTTTCATCCAGCGCATCGACGACAACCGCGAAGATACCGACATGAGACGAGAAATATAAGGCGTGATGCAAGGCATGTAATAGTAGCAGACGACCTATACCCTGGCCTTGTGCCTGAAGATCGACGGCCAGGCGACCAAGCAGCATAATGGGGACCTGGGGAAGCGCGATGCGCTCGCGGGGCAGCTCGTCGGGTATGAGCGCACCCACCGCGAGCGTATAGTAGCCGAGGATACGGGATGGCGCAGTATCAGTGACAGCGATCCAGGTGACACCGAGATTGCGCTCGTGGAACTGGCGAGCGTATTGAGATAAAAAAGTGTTCAGGCTGAGCACACCGCAATCAAACCCTGTACGATCATGATGGGAGGCATCCAATCGTTCAATCCGGAGCATGATAGACATCCCCGATGAAATTTCCACGCGCGAAGGTTTGCATCGCCTCGGTAAGTTTCTCATTTGGCGCAGTGTCTGCGTCCAGTTGCGCGAGTAGATTCTCCCACTCGTCGTTCGGGATACGGATCACCAGTTCGTCCATTAATTCTCGACCGGCGATCTCGAGCGCAAGATTGACGAAATAGTCACTGAGATTCATCCCATGGCTAGCAGCGACATGTTCCAGCAATCGTTTCCCGTCCGGGGTGATCCGGCAAGACAATCGTTCGGTTTTCGCAAAAGGCGCGCTCATTATAATCACCTCATGTCAAAGTATACCAGGGTGTCTGCCATTTGTCACACACGAGTTGAATCTCTCATCATGCATTATGCAAAATTCAGCCTGGAGACCCCTGCTCTCACGTTGACGAATGCCAGTGGAAACGGTATGCTCACAAGCGATTTACCGGGTACTATCGGTTGCGCCTTCAGGTCCTTCCATCCTGAATCCTGCATCCTGAATCCATCACACAAGCGAGCAGATCCATGGCAAAGGTTTACGATTGGCATTTTCCTCTTCCGCGCACTCACACCGGGATGTTGCTGGGCAACGGCACCATGGGGGTGATGATCTGGGGGGAGGGTAGCGTGTTGCGCCTGACCATCGGGATGGCGGATTTCTGGGACCATCGCGGGGGGATCACCTGGACGGAAGAGATGTCCTTCGCCGGCATCCGCGCCTGCCTGGAGAGCGGCGACCAGCAGCGGCTGCGTGACCTCTTCACACGCGGGGAGAAGGCGCCCATGGAGCCGGACTGGCCCAGCGTGCTGCCCATCGGGCGCTTCGAACTCGATTTCGGCGCCGGGGTGGAACTGACCAAAGGGACGCTGGACCTGGACACCGGGATGGCGATCGTGGAGTTGCGGCAGGGGAAAACGGTGCATCGCATGCGCCTTGTGCTGGACATGAGCTGGTGGATATTGAGCGTCGATCTCCCGAAAACGCTGCCCTCTCCAACAATACGGCGCGTGCCGGCGTGGGAGTATGTGGGCGAGTACCTGGCCAGCATCGGCTTCCCGCCGCCGGTGATGGTGGATGAGGAAAACCACAGCGGATGGATTCAACAGCGCCCCGCCGACCCGGCGCTCTTCGTCGGGTATCAGCGGAAAGGGAATGCGTTATTTTTCACCACGATGTACGACGATGACTTGGAGTCGACTCGCCGTGCCGGTGCTCTGGCGTTTAAGGTTCTATTGAGGGATCGTGGGTTCGCGGATTTTGCCGAGTACAGCCGGCTCTGGTGGCGGGACTACTGGCAGCAGGTGCCAGCGGTAGAGATCCCCAACGAGCGGCTGCAGTTCCTCTACGACTACGGCATGTACAAATTCGCCGGACTGACCAACCCGGTGGGGGTGCCCGCCACGCTGCAAGGGCCGTGGATCGAGGAATACCAGATGCCGCCGTGGAGCAGCGACTACCACTTCAACATCAATGTGCAGATGTGCTACTGGCCGGCCTACCACGGCAATGCGCTGGAGCACCTGAAACCGCTCTTTGAGATGATCGGCGGGTGGACGGAGATCCTGCGGCACAACGCGCGCGTCTTCCTGGGCATCGATGACGGGCTGATGCTGCCGCACGCGGTGAGCGACCGGGCGGTGACCATCAGCGGCTTCTGGTCCGGCTCGCTGGACCATGGCTGCACGGCGTGGGTGGCGCAGATGATGTACCGCTACTACCGCTATACCATGGACGACGCCTTCCTGCGCGATACTGCCTATCCGTTCATGGTCGGTGCCATGCGCGTCTACGAGGAGATGTTGGAACGCACCGACGACGGCTTTATGCTGCCGGTGAGCGTCTCGCCGGAATACCACACGAAAGAAACGCACACGCCGTGGGGGCGCAACGCCAGCTTCCAACTGGCGTGCATCCACCGGCTATGCGAGGACCTGCAGGCGGCAGCCGCGGTGCTCGGGGAGACGCCGCGGCCCATCTGGCGGGAGATCGCCGAGAAGCTGCCGCAGGCCTGCCTCATCGGCGCAGCGGGGCAGGAGCGCATCGCCCTCTGGGAAGGCGTGCCGCTGGAGGAGAGCCACCGCCACCACTCGCACCTCGCCGGCATCACCCCATTCGACACGCTCGATTTGACCGACCCCGAGTGGCGCCTGCGCGTGGGCCGCAGCCTGGACGAATGGATCTACCACGGCCCGGGGCTCTGGTCCGGCTGGTGCGTGCCGTGGGCGGCCATGCTCCACCTGCGCTTCGACAAAGGCGAGGCGACCGAGCTGCTGCTGGAGAGCTGGGAGCGCGTCTTCACCAACGAAGGCCACGGCACGCTGCACGACGCGGGCTGCCCCGGCTTCACCCTCTTCGGGCAGGGGTACGCCAACCCCAACGCCTTCGCCGGCCACCAGGAAGTGATGCAGATCGAGGCCGGCATGGCCTGCACCGCCGCCATCCAGGAGATGCTGCTGCACACCCGCCGCGGCATCAACCACCTCTTCGCCGGCGCCCCCAAGCGCTGGCGTCGCGTCGCCTTCGGCCCCATGCGCACCGACGGCGCCTTCCTGGTCAGCGCCCTCCGCGAGCGCGGCATGGTGCAGTACGTAGAGGTAGAGAGCCCCGCCGGCGGCGTGTTCAAACTTGCCAACCCCTGGAATAGCCCCGCACATCTGCTGCGCAATGGCAAACCGAATGAGGTGGTGAACAGGAGCGTGCTGGAGATCGCCACGACACCGGGGGAGAAGTTCACACTGACGAAAGCTGTCGGAGTGCCGGTGGCTTAATAATGTAACTGCCCCTTTGGGAGTGCGAGGGAATCCCCGCACTCCCAAAGGGTACCTATTACATTACATTGGGAACTCGTTGGTTTTCAGTTGACGCAGGAACTCCTCGCAAGGCACGCAGAGAATGCCATCTTGTAACAATCGCTCCTTCCCACGATACAGTAGCAACCGATGACTCTCTGGGTAGTCGTCTCCGAAGTTTTTCAGTCCTCTCAGGTCTTCCGGTCGCACGCGGGCTGAATTCTTCACTTCCAACGCATGCAGGCCGCTCTCGCCGTAGACCACGAAATCGACCTCAAGCTTTGATCGTGTCTGCCAGTAATACAACTGGTGAGTGCCGTGCGAGTAGTCGCACCAGGCGCGAAGATGCTGGGCTACGAGGCTCTCCAGCGCAACGCCATCGATCTCTGACGGAGCATCCAATAGAGCGAACGCAACGTTTCCGGTTCAAGCAGATCAACCCGAAGAGCCTGGGGAAAGAGCCTTCGGGTCAACCATGTCTTCCCCGTGCCGCGCGGGCCAAGCAGAAAGAAATGATCTGCGGGTGGAAGGAAAAACGCGATACTGATTCCATTTTGCGCCTCATTATGGCGGTAGTGATGCTGTTTTAAGAGAAAACGTTGCGTTATGCAAGTTTGATGAGGGGTTATTCAGGGACAAAACCAAGTACGAAGCTCGATGACTCGCTGGATTAACGCTGGACTTCACTCCCCTCCCTTTGCTAAACTAGGTAAGTCTACCTATTTCAAACCGTAAGGACCTCCCGCTATGCGACGAAGGATTCGCGTGTTATTGCTGCTGCTGGTTGTCGGCGTGCTGTGCTGGCTGGGTCTGCGCTGGTTGCAGCGGCTGCCGGGGCAGTTCAGCAACGAACTGGTCACCGACCTCTACAATTGCACCCTCACCCTCACCCCCGCTGCCGGGGCGCCGGCGGAGAGCACGGTGCGGCTCACGCTGGAGTGGGAGGGTTGGCGCGATTGTACGCAGGTGCTCATCTCCCCGGCTTGGCTGCAGGTGATCTCTACCGTGCATGGGCGAGAGCAGCGCTCCGAGCGCGTGCCTTCGGGGGTGCAGCCGGGCTCTGAGTATCATCTGACGGTGATGCGCCGTGGGGAATGGCTCGGGTTGCTGCATGATGGCGTATTGATCTACCACGGTCAGATGCCGCATCCGCCCGGCGTGAAAGCGGCAATCGTCGCCGAAAAGACCTGGACAGTGGAGGAGGCGAGCATCGAGAAGTTGGAGCCGGTGGTCTTCGCCGACAACTTCATGCGTACCGCCGAGGCACAGGGTAACTGGACCACGGTGAGCGGCGCCTGGAAGCTGCAGTCCGCCTGGGACAACGACCCGCGGGGTAACAGCGACCGCTTCACCAACAACATGTACGCGCAGAACCCCTTCTCCTGGGTCGGGCACGCCACCACGGCGCCGGCGGTCTGCACGACAGGCCGTGCCTCCTGGGAAGACTACACGCTGAGCGTCTCCGTGCAGCCGCGCGACGGGGCGGTGGGCGCGCTGGTGAACCTGAGCGACCCGCAGAATGGGCTGCTGGTGCGTTGGAGTGCCGCCAATGACCACACCCCGGACGGTGGGCAGGTGATGCTGTATAAACTCGTCGGCGGTAAGCGCACGGTGCTGGCGCGCTCGCCCGGCGGCTATTTGCCCGGCCAGTGGTACCGGCTGGCGGTGGTCTCCGCGTTGCAAGGCGTGCGCGTGCTCATCGACGGGCAGGAGCGGCTGGCGGTGCCGAATCTCCTCCCCTGGCGCGGCGGCATCGGGCTCTATGCCGAGGGGAAGCATGGCGCCGTCTTCGACGACCTCACCGCCTATGGGCGCACGCTCAACGTCGACCTCATCGACGAGACACAGCAGTTCCGCCTCAGCCAGCGCATCCTCGACGACAAAGAGATGCAGAAATGGGCGAAGGATTGGGAACCGATCCCCGGCGGCTATTGCCACCAGCGCAGCTTCTTCGGCGACCACCGCCTCATCGTGCACGTCACCCCGGAGAAAGGCATGGGTGAATTGACCATGCTGCTGAACGGGGATGGAGCAGACTTCTCCCGCGGCTATCGCGCCGTGGTGGCGCGTGGGTTCGATGGCAAGGCCAGTTATACGATTTTCCGTGATGGCAAACGGTTGGCGACGGAAAAGGGTCATCCGATGAACGATGACGAGGAATACACGCTGCGCTTCTGGCATGAGGGCGACCGGCTGTGGCTGGAGCAGGACGGCGTGACGGTGGCAAGCGCGCGGGATAGCCATGGCCTCACCGGCACGCGCGCAGCGTACAGCGTGAACGGCTCCTTCGCCAAAGAGCATAGCGCGGTGGTCATCGGGCGCAACGTGCTGGATTACCAATTCACCGATGCCCCGGTGGACTGGGTGCCGGAAGGTAATTGGGCGCCCAGCGTGCGCTGGGCCTGTGATGCGCGCTGGTCCTTCCTGGGCGGGTGGAGCCACGGCGATGCAGTGCTCTGGCACAAACAGCGCTTCACCGGCGACCAGAGCTTCGAGGTGTACGTCGCCCCGCTGATGGAATATCCGCGGGCGCGCGTGCGCTATGGCGAGCGCTACTGCGGTATGGGGCTCGCCATCTGCGGCGACGGGCATGACCCGCGCTCCGGCTATGCCGCCATCTACGGCGCGCCGGATGAACAGGGGAATCTCAACAAGCGCACCGTGCTGCTGCGCCGTGGCGTCGTGGTGGCTTCCATCAATCTCTTCCTGCCGCCGAAGGATGAGGTACATAAGCAGTGGTCGCACCTGGAATTGAAGAAAGCCGGCAATGCGGTGGAGTTCTGGGTGGATGGCAAGCGGGAGCTGGAGTTCACCGACCCGCAGCCCATTGACGGCGGCGTGCCGGGCATCTGGACCACCGACAACGGCCTCAGCGTCGCGCGCGCACGGCTCTATTTCGCCAACCCGCCGCAGCCGCGCACCGACACGCAACTCACCCTCGATGCGCCCGCCTACCCGGAGTGGTGCAACGTGGGCAGCGCGGTGGCGCTGAATTTCCCCAACGCCTGCGCGAGCTCCGGCAACCCGGTGCGGCTGCAGGTGACGCCGCGCGGGGTGCCGGCAGGGGAAGGCGCTCCGGCAGTGAACGCTTTGCGCGTGACGCTGGCGCCGCGCAAGGTGGGCACACACTGGTATGAGGTGACCGCCACCGACGGCATCACCCGCTCGCCCGGCGTCCACTTCCTCTTCCCGGCCTTCAACCCCGCGTTGCGCCGCGACGATTCCCATGCGGTGGTGCTCTACCACTTTGACGAAGGCCAGGGGCGGCGCGTGCACGACCGCGGGCATGGGGGGACGCCCGCAGACATCCTTATCCCCTCCGGCGCCGCCACACGCTGGCAATCCGGCCAGGGTCTCTCCCTGCTCAAACCGATCATGCTGAAAACCGCAGGCAACGTGCGCAAACTCAACGCCATCGCCCAGCAGCACGCCGGCTCCATCGAATGCTGGCTTTCCTACGCCACCCTTTACCCGCCCACTAAAGACCCGATCTTCTGGGAAGGCAACGTGGTGTCGTGGGAGAATCTGACCGGCCAGCGCAACTTCTCCTTCGGCTTCCACTCCTTCAACCTGGAAATCGCTGCCATCGCCGGTGCCGACCTGCAGAAGTTCAACCCTGCCACCTGCTGGACGCCCTACAACCACCTCGGCCTGCAGCACCAGGTGGTGGCATGGGACGGCCACTACACCTACTTCTATGTCAACGGCAAGCTGGTGGACACGCGGCACTACAAGTGGCAGGTAGAGCTCTGGCAGCCCGACATGCCCCTCACCTTCGGCAACGAACCCAACGGCCTCCGCCCCTTCCTCGGCACCTACTATCTCCTCGCCATCCACGATTGCACGTTGAGCGCGAACCAGGTGCTGCGGCATTACCAGGCAGGGCCGTCGGCACGGTGAAGAGTATGGGAGTGTGGGTGTTTGGGGGTGTGGGAGTGCCTATACTCGGTCGGTCTGTTCTTTTTTACTGAAGGATCTGGGAGGGCTGATACTCCTGCGAACCATTCCTCGTTAACCATTACTGCCCAATACTCCCACACCCCCACACTCCCATACTCCCACACCTCTGCGTCTCTGTGTCTCTGTGGTTAAATAACTATGTCTCCAGCAACACCCGCACGTACTGCCCATCCACGCCGGCATCCGGGACGGTGACTTTGAGCGGGCGGATGCGTAAATCCCCGAGGTTGAGGGGGAGGGTGTCGCCGGTGGTGGTGGCGAGTTGGGCTTCGCGTACGGTGTGCTGGTCGGTGAGGGGGAGTTCGATGACGCGTTCGTCGGCGGCGCAGGCGCGGATCTCCTGCGGGCTGATGGTGACCAGCACCATGTTGCCGTGGCTCTTGGCGGCCAGCGTGCCGTCGGGGTAGTAGCGTTCGAAGAGATCCTGCTCTGGTTCCACCACCACGCGCTGATCATTCCACACCGGCGCGTTGGCATACACCATCCAGGCGGCGGCGAGGCGGCGGTAGTCCGCGTCCGTCATCGGCACGCGCTCATCGAGCATGGTGGCGTGGTAGAGTGAGGGGATGCCGTAGACCGGCGCGGTCATCCAGTGTGCGGCGGCATCCTGCGGGAAGAGCGCCCAGCCGCCGGTGTCGATGAGCGTGCCCGGCATAGCCCGGCTGACGACGCGCGCCCGCTGCCACCAGGGGAGGGGAGAGCGGGTGAGGTTATCGTTCAGCAGGATGGCGCCGGCGTCGTGCTGCAGATACGGCATGGCGCTGCTGATGGTGAGGAGGGCCTCCGGCTTCGCGGCGCGCGCCGCCTCCGCGGTGAGCGCCAGCACCTTCGCCCAGAGCTGGTCGCCACTCGCCCAGGAGGGGTCGTGGAAGATGAGATTGCGCGGGTCGGGGCACTCGTACAGGTAGTAGAGTTTCAGCCCATCGGCGTTCAGCCCGTTGGGATTGAGCAGGCGGTGCACCACCTCGCGGTACTGCTCGCGCATGCGCGGGTGGGTGAAATCGCGCACGGGCAGGAATTCCGGATTGGTCGATTGCTCGCTGCTGCGGATGCGCAACATCCCTTCCGGTCGATTTGCCGCCACCACCTGCGCATTGCGATCCAGTGCGAACGGCGCCAGCCAGAGCAGCACCTTGTGCCCGGCGGCATGCAGTTCATCAATGAGCGCGCGCAGTCCCGGCTCCCCGCCGAAGGTGGCGGGATGTGCGGTGTAGTCGCCGAGATATTCGAACCACTGCAGGTCGATGATGATATTGAAGTCCGCGGTGCCCAGCTTGTCGCGCAGGATTTTCGCCGTCTCGCGCACCAGGTCCGCGGAGAGGATCTGCCGGGCGTTGTTGATATTCGGCGCCCGCTGCATCTGCTCGCCCCAGGTGCAGAAGAGCGGACGAATCCACCAGGGGGCCGCCGGCATCGGGCCGTGTGTCTCCCCTGCGGCTTTTGCCAGCCGGGCCAGCTCATCAAGCGCCTCATACGGCTCATTCAGCCCATCGGCAAAGACCACTTCCGGCCCATGGTTCCCGGCGTTGGGCGCCAGGTAATGCATGAAGGTGATCTGGAAGTGTTCCGCCTTGTCCACGCTGAAGGCGGTGGCAGCCACCGGCAGTGCCCGCGGTGCCAGCACCGCCAGCCAGCCCTCGTCATATTGCAAGGCGCAGGCGCGCGGTTGCGGGGTGAGCACCGACCGGTCAACATCCGCTGCCGCCTGGTCAACCGCCGTGGAGACGGTGATGGTGTGCGGCGTTCCCTTCGGCCAGGCGCGATCCTGCGCATCGGGCACGAAGGTCTGCCACTGCGGACCGCGGAAGGTGGAGCCCGGAAAATAGGTGAGATCGACCGGATCATGCAGGAGGCAATTCAGCCGGTAATGAATGCGCCCGTCCATCGACCAGAGCTGCACGGAGATGATGTCGCGCTCTACGAGCTGCGCAGTCAGCACGCCTTCCTCGTCGTGCCACTCCGCCAGCGTGGTCGCTCCGCCATTCACGCGTGGGGCCAACGGAAAATGCCCCACCGCGGTGCCGTTTTGCTGATAAATGCGCAATGCCCCGCGCTGCACCTCGGCCACCAGTCCACCCAGCGGGCACAACCAGCGTTCACCATCACGGACAAACGGCGTCATTTTTCCAGGCATCGGCCTTCCCCCATGGTAATGCGGATTGCGGATCGCGGAATGCGGGATTTTGGGCTGGTGCGCATTTCGTCCGCAGCGTCTATTACTATAACAAGAGGGCGGCGGCATTTTTTCGCAGACACCGACACAGCATGTGGCAGCAACAGCCCATTTCGTGTCTACGATGACGGAAAACGACAACAACAGGTCTGCGAAGAAGGATATCCTTTTCGCTGCAATATGTGAGTATGCACAGTTCAACCGTAACGGTTGAAATATCCGACAGGAACCAACCGTCTGCCTCTCGAATGAGATTCGTACTGCAGAAATATCCTTTTATGCTCGTGGTGCCCTTTGGGGCTTCGAAAACATGAAATAGATAAACATTACGTTTGCCGGCCTCTTGATTGAAGCATGCCGGATACGGGAAAGACGTGAAACATAGTATCTGCTGATTTCCTCGGGATGGGAGAGAGTATTTATCGTGCGTGAATTATTCGGAACGGATGGCATTCGGGGTGTGGCGAACAAGGATCTCACCGTGCATTTGTCGTTGCGCGTGGCGCGGGCGGCGGCAACTGTGCTGCGCCGGCATGGCGATCACCGTCCGCGGGTGGTGATGGGGCGGGATACGCGTCTCTCCGGGGATATGATCGAGGCGGCGATGCTGGCGGGCTTCTGCTCCGCCGGCGCGGATGTCATCTCGCTGGGGGTGATGCCCACCGCGGGGATCGCCTACCTGGCGCGCACGATGGATGTCGACATGGGCGCGGTGATCTCCGCCTCGCACAACCCCTTCGATTTCAACGGCATCAAATTCTTCTCACACCAGGGCTTCAAACTGCCGGACAGCGTGGAGGCGGAGATCGAGGGCTGGGTGCAGTCCACCGAGCATCTCGACCACCCCTTCGGCGCCGAGCTGGGCCGCCGCTTTCCGGAAGGCGATGCCGCCGAGCAATACCGAAACTACCTGCATCAACTAGCGCCGGACGGGCTGTCCGGGCTGCGCCTGGTGGTGGATTGCGCCAACGGGGCGGTCTCCCACCTGGCCCCCGCGCTTTTCCGCGAGTTAGGCGCCGAGGTCATCGCCATCCATTGCGCACCGGACGGCCTCAACATTAACGCCGAGTGTGGCGCCACGCATCCCGAGGTGGTGGCACAGGCGGTGCGCGAACTGGGGGCGGACGCCGGCTTGTCCTTCGATGGCGACGCCGATCGCCTGTTGATGGCCGATGAGCAAGGTCGCGTGGTGGATGGCGATCAGGTGATGGCCATCGCCGCCGGCGCGCTGCATGCGCAGGGGCGCCTGGCCGGCAATCTGCTGGTGGGCACCGTGATGAGCAACCTGGGCCTGGAGCGCTGCCTGGAGCGCCGCGGCATCCAACTGCTGCGCACCAAAGTGGGCGACCGCTATGTGCTGGAGGAGATGGTGCAGCGCGGTGCCGTGCTGGGCGGCGAGCAGTCCGGCCACGTCATCTTCCTCGACCACGCCACCACCGGCGACGGCCTGGTCACCGCGCTGATGGTGCTGCAGATCCTGCGCGCCGCCGGCGAACCGCTCTCCGCGCTGGCCGGCGTCATGGAGCCCTACCCGCAGAAACTCATCAACGTGACCGTCCCCAGCGTGAAAGGTTGGGAAGACCACGCCGTCATCCACGCCGCCATCACCGCCGCCGAGCAAGCCCTGGGTGCCGAAGGCCGCGTCCTCGTCCGCGCCAGCGGCACCGAACCGAAAATCCGCGTCATGGTCGAAGCCTCCCGTGCCGATCAGGTGGACTACTGGGCGGGGCATTTGGCGCAGGTGATTACCGAGCATCTGGCTGCACCGTGAAGTGCGTGATTTGAGGATTTCAAGTAGACCTTGGGGAATTTGGCATGGTGAGTCCCGGTAGGGACGACAGAAAATAGCCCTGAAGTTTAGCCATTTGGGTGGTGAGGAAAAAAATCGTTTTAGTTAAGTTGATTTAGGTTTGGTCAGTGGTGTCCTGGGGTATGGCTTGGTTGAACAACAATCCCACCCCAGGAGA
>Ga0272448_1000567_pt1 | contig 56723 bp, 56 predicted proteins | sample YNPCB0191_FD_202220 | JGI IMG/M metagenome (GOLD analysis project Ga0272448, IMG submission 202220) | Hot spring sediment microbial communities from Yellowstone National Park, WY, United States - YNP-CB-019-1 | ecosystem: Environmental > Aquatic > Thermal springs > Hot (42-90C) > Sediment... | reverse complement strand
AGTAGCAGCCTGCTGACCAGTTATTTTACCCCACACCAGACATTCGGCAGTTGAGTTTGAACCCAGTCTGTTTGCGCCATGAAGTGATACGCAGGCCGCTTCCCCGGCCGCCCAAATATTTTCCACGGGAGTTTTTCCATCGATGTCCGTGTGAATTCCACCCATTGTATAGTGAGCGGCGGGACGTACCGGTATGGGAGCGATAATAGGATCTATAAAATCAAACCGCATAGCCACTTCTCTAATTAGGGGCAGTCGCTCATTGATCTTATCAGCACCCAGGTGCCGTAAATCGAGATGGACGAAATCAAGGCCCGCTGGTTCACTAAAACCACGGCCATTCTCAATCTCGGTCATTTCGGCACGGGAAATTATATCCCGGGGAGCAAGCTCCATTTTAGAGGCAGCATATTTTTCCATAAACCGTTCGCCGAGATTATTATAAAGATAACCGCCTTCTCCCCTTGCCGCTTCAGTTATCAGAATGCCCGAAGGCACCAAACCCGTAGGATGGAACTGGATAAATTCAAGATCCTTAATCGGTATTCCCGCTCGATAGGCCATGGCCATTCCGTCACCGGTTGCCGTTAAAGAATAGGTGGTAAATCCGTACATCCGGCAGGCACCACCGGTAGCAATTATCAATGCCTTGCCCTGTATTACAAGAAGCTCACCAGTCGTAAGGTCCCATCCAATAACACCACAGAAAATATCGTCTTTAATAATAATGGAGTGTATGAAGCACTCATCATAACGGGATATGCTAGTGAATTTCTGCAAAGTATCATAGAGCGTGTGCATTTCGAAAAATCCTGTTTTATCAGACGCAAAAGTCGCACGATCAAAAGAATGCCCTCCAAACGGCCGTTGATTTATACGCCCGTCGTCTTTACGTGACCAAGGAATGCCCCAGTAGTCAAGAAGCCTGATCTCTCCGGGTATTTCGCTTACAAAACGCATGACTACGTCTTGATCACTCAGAAAATCCGAACCACGCACCGTATCCCATGCATGGAGTTCGATACTATCACCGTTTTCCGGCTGCATTACAGCTGCCGTTCCCCCCTCAGCACACACAGAGTGTGCTCTCATCAACTGAACTTTAGATATTATCGCAACATCAGCATCAGGGTTTTTGCGCGCAATCTCCACCGCAGCACGCAGACCTGCCAGACCTGCACCCATAATAATGACATCGTGCTTTGTGTTTATCATTTAACTTATCCCAATTTTTTATTAATACAATATTTTGAAGGGAAATAGAAGAAATCCATTACAATCCGTTCTAAATAATCAGATAACGGCCTCCTTATGGCGAGCAGCATGGCACTGGATATTAATAGCTACAGGCATGCTGGCTATATGTGCTGGAAAAACTTCGATATTAACCGACAGAGCTGTTACAGTCCCTCCATATCCCTGAGGCCCGATACCAAGATTATTAATACGTTTCAATAATTCTCTTTCAAGTTCGGCTACCTCAGTATCACTGTTATATTCACCGACTTTACGTAAAATAGATTTTTTAGCCAGCTCCATTGCCTTTTCTGCCGTACCTCCGATACCTACACCCACGATAATAGGCGGACAAGGATTACTTCCTGCATCGTCAACCGCATGGGTTACGGCATCGATGATACCATTTCTTCCGGCCGATGGAGTTAACATGAAAAGGCGGCTCATATTCTCACTACCACCACCTTTCGGAACTACTGTGATTTTAATATTATTGCCCGGCACAATGTCAGTATGGATTATCGCGGGCGTATTGTCTTTTGTATTCTGCCGTGCAGAAAAGGGCCTGCTTACCATTGACTTGCGTAGAAACCCTTTTTCATACCCTTGTCTGACGCCCTCATTTACTGCGTCATACAGATAACCACCAGTTATATGAACATCCTGACCCACTTCAAGATAAACTACTGTAGCACCGCAATCCTGACAGATCGCTATCTGTTCTTTTGCAGCCATTTCGGCATTTTTGATTATCTGTTGTAAAGTTTCCCGTCCTATCGGAGATTTCTCAGCTTGGCTGGCCATTCTAAGAGCATTGAGAACATCATCTGGTAAAAAATAATTCGCTTCATAACATAAACGCGCAATGACGTCTGTTATATCCTTTGTGTTTATCTCTCTCATTTTTATTTCTTCATACCTCAACTGGCTTTATGGTAATTTTTTAATAAATCCTTTTTTCATCATAAGTTGGACAGATTCCCTGGCATTTTTTATCATTGTTGTTGCCTGCTGGGTAAGCGCTTCTTTAGAAATTTTGATACGTGCTATACCCTGTTCCTGAGCTTTCATTCCAACAGCAACAGCTTCCCGTATAAAAACTTCCCATTCTCCCATGGTAGGAGCTATATTTTCCTCGTTTATGCCCCTATCTTCAGCACATTGAGCAAGTTCATGCGCCGCTGCCAGACACATTTCATCGGTAATCGTTCTGGCTTTTACATCGAGTGTGCCCCGAAAGATAGCAGGGAAACCGATTGAGTTATTTACCTGGTTTGGAAAATCGGATCTGCCAGTAGCAACAATTCGGGCACCGGCTTCTTTAGCATCCCACGGCCATATTTCTGGAACAGGATTGGCACAGGCAAAAACAATAGCATCTTTGGCCATGTTTCTGATCCATTCGGGCTTTATAACATCCGGTCCGGATTTTGATAATGATATGCAAACGTCAACACCTTTAAGTGCTTCAGCAATACCACCGGTACGTTTTTCAGGATTGGTAGTCAAACAGAGATCCCATTTATAGGGGTTTTCCTTCTGCTTTTCTTCAAGGTCTTTACGTCCGGGATGAAGTATAGACTTGCTGTCAACAACAATTGTGTTTGATTTTTTGAATCCGTCAGCAAATAAAAGTCTTAGAATAGCTATATTGGCAGCACCACTTCCGATAACAGCCATGGTAACATTTTCTTTGCTTTTACCGACGATCTTAAGCGCATTAATAAGGCCTGCTAATGTCACCGCGGCCGTACCCTGCTGATCATCATGCCATACCGGTATATTGGCTTCTGCCCGTAATCGATCGAGTATATAGAAGCATTTTGGATTAGCAATATCTTCTAAATTGATTCCGCCGAATGAAGGTTGTAGCCATTTAACTGCTTGGATAATCTGATCTGGGTCTTTAGTATCCAGACAAATAGGAACAGCATCAACACCACCGAGGTATTTAAACAATAATGCTTTTCCTTCCATTACCGGCATTCCAGCCTCCGGTCCGATATCACCCAGCCCCAGTACCCTGGTACCGTCACTTATTACAGCTATGGTGTTCCACTTGTTTGTAAGCTCATACACCAGATCTTTGTCTGCCTGTATAGCCCTACATGGCTCAGCTACGCCGGGTGTATACCAGATAGCGAAATCATTAAAATCCCGTATAATACATCTAGGTATAGTCTGCATTTTCCCTTTATAATATTTATGATATTCGATAGCAACTTCACCCGGTTTACGCGCTTTTGCAAGAAGTTCATCAATGTTTGGTTTTTTGGACATAATACTTACCTCTTTATAATCATCATAATAATATCTAAGTTTTATATTTAAAAACAGTATGTCTCTGCCATTCTGGGAGAGTATATGGAAAATCTACTCGATAGTGGGCTCCTCGACTTTCTTCTCTAATCAAAGCTGCCTCGGTTACGAGGCGTGCATTGGTAACCATAGCGTTCAATTCGTAAGACGGGCGGTCAACAGGCTGAGGAAGATGTTTATACCAGTATGATAATATACCTGCCGCATGTTTTAGACTTTCTCCGCTTCTAATAATGCCGACATCATCCCATAGTAAGGACTGCAGGTTCTGTAAATTTAACGGAGGGACTTCATCTTCAGCCGGCGCATAACTCAAACTATAATAATTAACTGCACAACTTTTTGGCATACTTCCTGTATCCCCAATAATACTTTTTTCAATTATCCGCTTGCTGAATACAACCACTTCAAGTAAGGAGTTAGAAGCTAACCTGTTTGCGCCGTGTACGCCGGTACAGGCTGTTTCACCTGCAGCAAATAATCCCTTTATATTTGTCTCACCCCACGTATTAACCTTGACTCCTCCCATAAGATAATGGGCAGCGGGAGCCACTGGAATTAAACCTTTAGTAATATCCAGCCCATGATCGAGACAAAAGCGATATATATGCGGAAATCTGGTAGTTATTTGTACTGGTGGCAAATGTGTAACATCCAAAAACACCCTGTCGCTACCAGTTTTCCTCATCTCAGCAATGATGCTACGGGCCACCACATCTCTCGGTGCCAGTTCTGCCTGGGGTGAGTAGTCAGGCATAAAGCGATACCCTTCAACATTACGGAGTATGCCTCCTTCACCCCTCACCGCTTCAGTAATTAAAAAAGGCCATACGCCTGGCAGCCTTAAGGCAGTTGGATGAAACTGGATAAATTCCATATCAGTAATTTCTGCACCAGCACGAAAGGCAAGTGCAATGCCATCACCAGTAGCTGTATCAGAATTGGTCGTATATTTATATAAACGGCCGGCGCCACCGGTAGCAAGTATCACAAATTTACATCCGTATGTTTCACTAAGTCCGCTGCGAAAGTCAGTTGCTCTTAGCGATTTCACCTCGCCATTTTCTGTTATGATATCGGTTACCAAACAGTATTCAAGAACGTCAATAGGAGACATTAAGACCTGTTCGCTGAGTGTCGATTCAATATATTCCCCTGTGGCATCACCACCTGCATGTAATATTCGTGGAACGGAATGTGCTGCCTCTTTGGTTAATGCGATTTCGCCTTCCAAGGTATCAAAGGGAACACCATACCTGATAAGATCTGAAATTCTATCCGGTGCTTCGGTTACTAGGATTCGAACAGCTTCGGGGTCACAGAGGCCGGCACCAGCATTTATGGTATCGCTATAATGCAAATCTGCCGAGTCGTTTTTACCAATGGCAGCTGCGATACCACCCTGGGCATAACGGGTATTGCATTCTTCGATATGTCCCTTGGTGATAATAAGTACCGAACCATGTTCTTTAGCAAGCAAAGCACTATACAGGCCTGCAATTCCACTACCTACTATTACGTAATCGTAATATTTCATATGAATTATATTTTCAATTTTATTTAATTTCTATATCAATATTTCTCGAATATTGCACATACACCCATTCCACCACCTCCACATATTGCAATGAGGCCGGTTTTGGAATCGCGTCTTTTCATTTCATGAATAAGTGTTGTTAGAATTCGAGTACCGGTAGCACCCAGTGGATGCCCTAAAGCTATACACGAACCATTAACATTGATCCTTTCCCTATCTTTTTCCGTAATGCCAAGTTCCTTAAAATTTGCCAGAACCTGGGCACTGAATGCTTCATGAATTTCAATCAAGTCGATCTGGGACAGGCGTAATCCCGATTTGCTGAGAGCTTTATTAACTGCTTCAGTAACAGATTTCCAGGCCATACGGGGATCGGCTCCGCTGAATGCAAAGCCTTTCACAGAGGCTAATGGCTTAAGGCCCAGGCTTTTAGCCCTGTCCTCGCTCATTAAGACACAGGCAGATGCACCGTCATTCTCACCCGATGAATTGCCGGCTGTACAAACACCGCCCTGCACAGGTCTGAGTCTAGCCAGCGCTTCAAGTGTCGTATCGCGTCGTGGTCTCTCATCAATTTCAAACATGATCGACTCACCCTTGCTCTGCTGAACAGGAATGGGAACTATCTCCTCTTTGAATTTACCTGACTCTATGGCATTGCAGGCACGTTGATTGCTTATAACTGCCCATTCGTCCACTTCCTTTCTGGTAAGGCCATGCTCTTTGGCAGCCGTTTCAGCCCAGGTCATCATCGACGGAAGAATACCAAACCTCTCCTCAGGCTGGGACATTACTCTTCCCCGCATGATTCTGTCGTAAAGCGGAATTGACCAGGTAGAAAGGCTGGCATGGCCTCTGGGCATATCGCCAGTGCCACCCAACTGCCATCTTATTTCACCTTTTAAATAAAACTCAGCGGTACTCATGCTCTCAACGCCACCAGCAACAACTATTTCGGTATTCCCTGTTAAAATCATCATCGTTGCAAAAGTAACCGCATCAAGTCCACCAGGGCAACGTCTGTCTATCGTAAATCCAGCTACTTCTACAGGCCAGCCGGCTTTTAATAATGACATACGGGCAATATTTACATATTCGCCGCTCTGGTAATTTTGTGCCATAATCACCGCATTTACATCTTCGGGTTTAATATTAGAGCGTTTTATAACTTCGTTGAGAACCGGAACGGCTAAATCATAGGCCGGTACATTTCTCAGAGCACCACCAAAATTCCCTATTGCTGATCTTACCGCACTTGTTATAACGACTTTGTTCACAATTTACCCCCTTAAAAAAGACTGAAATTGTTCAATAATCCGATTATAGCACTTGCATCAATATGCCCTCTCACTCCTATAAAATAGTTAATATTCTGCATTTTAAGGTGATTTAATTTATAGATAATCGGATTAATTAATCGGGCCAATATATCACTGGAAGATATTATAGTAAAAATTTATTGATGAATTTTAAATAATCATATCTGGTATATCGAAATTTTCGAACAATGCCAAGCAAAAAACTCGAAATTAATAGGCTAAAACCGGATTATATAAATAAAATACTTGTTTGTTTTTGATCAGGTGATATAATCCCTTAATAATATCGTGGAGGTTAAAATGAATAGCGCCGATTATTTAAATAACATTAAAGTAGTGGCAGTTATAGGGTCCGGTTCTATGGGAAATCAGATAGCAGAGATTTTAGCCCGCATAGGCGGTTATAAAGTTAACATAACGGACATAAGTTTGGAAATTATAAATAAGGGAATAGCATCTATTGAATCAAGATTAGACAAATTTTTTGTTTCTAAGGGCAAGATGAGTCCTGATGATAAACAGAAGATATTAAGTTCTATAAATGGAGTGGTAGAAATTGACAAGGCTGTGAAAGATGCTGATTTTGTAATAGAAGCGGTAATTGAGAATCTTGGTTTGAAAAAAGATATATTTAAAAAATTGAATTCGTTTGCCAAACCAGGTGTTATCCTTACTTCAAATACATCCTATCTCAATATAACTGAGATGGCAATGGTAACTGAGCGGCCCGAACTTGTTGCTGGAATGCATTTTTTTAATCCTGTTGCCATGATGAAGCTGGTGGAAGTTGTAAGAGGCACAAAGACGTCCGATATGACCGTTGAAGTGGTGAAAAGCCTCTCCATAAAACTTGGTAAAGAGCCGGTTATTTGCAGGGATACGAGCTATGGTTTCTTGGCTAATCGGGCCTATCGCGGATTATCGAATGAATGTGTTCAAATGGTATGGGAACGGGTAGCATCACCGGAAGACATCGATAAGGCTCTCAAACTGGGATATAACCTGCCGATGGGACCATTTGAAGTAGCAGATATGACGGGAAGCTGGGGACTGCGTGCATCTTCTGAGGAAGATGCTATACGTGAGTTGGGTTCAGAAAAAGGAAGGCTACACCCTTTAGTACGTATGATGGTACGCGCTGGATATACAGGAGGCCCGGGTAAAAAAGGTATTTATGATTTCTGGAGAGACGTACTTTCTAAATGGTAGTTTACCATAAAAAACAAATTGCTATGCAATTAAATTGATAAGCAACGTTTATTTTAATTAATCATACGTTAGTACTATAAATTAATATAACCAAATAGCTATTGTAATATTATTCAAAGTATTTATAATTGCCATCAAAATGTACAGAATAAAAAAATGCTTTCGATTAATATTACAGGCAAATTTAATACAATAATATCGGCAATATTAGCAATTTGTGTTTGCTTTACAGCTATATCAACGTTGTTTATTCCGGTTCCTTCGCTGGCCGAATCAAGCATCGATGATAAATCTTCTATCAACACAATAAACAAGCCACAGATAACAGCTACCGCGATATTGCCAAATAAGATCGAATTTTGCAAAAACTTTAATATTCATATAACGGTTATAAATTACGGGAATGCTACAGCCTGCAATACTCATGTTTACTTTAATCAATTTCCGCAGGGTTTCTTTTCCCTAGTTAGTTTAGATCAACCTACAATGACATGCAGGAATGAATACGAAGACATTTTTATTGGTAATTTGGAAGCAAACGCTCAAAAGGATATAAATATTAGTATTTTTGTACCCCTTCAAAGGGAGCTTTACGCAGATTGGAGCCGACGTTATAGTTTTTGGTTTACAGCTTCATTTGATCACAGTGAAATTATATCCCTTGGATGCATCAGATTGCTTGCGGGCAACGGCAAAATATTGGTAGAAAAAACAGGCTTTTCTCAAAGATAGTTGATGGCGTCCCTGGGGGGATTCGAACCCACGACCCGCTGCTTAGAAGGCAGCCGCTCTATCCAGCTGAGCTACAGGGACCTGATAAGAGTTTAACAAATGGAAAGAGCGGCTTCAACTCTAAAAACGATTATACAATAGCAGTCTTGGTATTTTGATTGTCTTTACCTTCTACCGAATTTGAGGCCGACTCTTTATCATTTCCCAACTGCTTTGAAGCCGATTTTGACTTACTATCCGTGACATAAAAACCCGATCCCTTGAATATTATAGGGACAGGATTAAAAAGACGACGGGATTCGGCCTTACATTGAGGGCAATAAGCAACACTTTCGTCATTAAATCCTTGTTTTAACTCAAAATTGGTATTACATTTCGAGCAAACATACTGATATGTTGGCATATTATCCTCCGGACAATAATCGTAGTAATATAAATTTTAGCAGTCTTCATATTAACTTGCTAAATATTAATTTTAATAACTTGGAAATCAAGAGTCAAGTGATTGTAAATATGTTGTAAAAATGAAAATATTATAAAAGCTTCACAGTAAAATAACACTATGCTATACTATTTGATATCCGCTGCATAATATATATTTATCGCGATTAAGTTTTTTCGAATGTGTGGGCTCGTAGCTCAGCGGCAGAGCGGTCGGCTCATAACCGATTGGTCGCAGGTTCGATCCCTGCCGAGCCCACTATAGTTTGTAAGATCCATCAACCAATGATATATTTTTATAAATACAACATGACATAAGTAGCAATTATATTAATGGATATTATAATAGGTAAAAATCCGGTCATTGAAGCATTGCGTGCCGGCAGATTAATTAAAAAGATACTTGTAAAACACAATATTGAACAGCGGGATGATATTAACGAATTAATTAGAAACGCAAAAATAAAAAAGATTCCTATTGAAATAGCCGATATTAAGTATTTAAATCTTCTCGCATCTGGCACATTGCATCAAGGAATAATAGCCTTGGCAGAACCGAAGCAATACATCAATCTTGAAGATCTTTTATCCATATCAAAAGCAAAGAACGAAGTTCCCCTGTATATAATTCTGGATGGAATCGAAGATCCTCATAATCTGGGTGCAATTTTACGTACGGCGGAAGCCACCGGTGTTCATGGTGTTATTTTGAGAAGACAAAGGGCAGTTGGAATAACACCAACTGTTGTAAAAGCTTCAGCAGGTGCTATTGAATATGTTCCAGTTGTCAGGGTCAATAATATTTCACAATCAATTATCATATTAAAGAATAAAAATATATGGATAGTGGGAATAGACAGTAAAGGATCAGTTAACTATGACAGGATAGATTACCGTCTTCCAATAGCGATAGTTATAGGAAGTGAGGGAATGGGCATTTCCAGCTTAGTGGGCAAGCGCTGCGATTGGTTGGCTGCTATCCCTATGAAAGGTAGGATATCCTCTCTAAATGCATCGGTTGCCGCATCAATTGTTATGTACGAAGCATTGCGGCAAAGGTCTAAAACTTGAATATCATCCGCTTTTAAGAAAAGAGAAAATAGATTTACCGGCAGTTGCACCATCACCCACAGCAGTTGCTACTTGGCGTGCCGAGTTTCGTCTTATATCTCCGGCAGCAAATATGCCAGGTACACTGGTACGCATTAGATCGTCAGTAATTATATTTCCCATTTCATCGATATTTACAAATTTTTTAAAAAGTTCGCTGTTTGGTATAAAACCGACAGCTATAAAAACACCTTCAACCCCAAGCTCAATGATTTCATCGGTTTTAATATTCCTGATTTGTAGACACGATACCCTTTCTTCACCTTCGATTTTCCATACTATGGAGTTCCAGACAAACTCTATATTAGGTATAGACATTGCCGCACGCTGCAGAACTTGTGCTGCCCTGAGCTCATTACGTCTATGAATAACGTAAACTTTATGGCAATGCTGACTTAGTTCAAGGGCATCTGTAATTGCTGTATCACCTCCGCCAATAACAGCGACATCTTTTTGTTTGAATAAAAACCCGTCACAGGTAGCACAGTAAGAGACTCCCCTTCCCACAAGTTTTTCTTCTCCCGGGACATTTAATTTACGATAATTAGACCCGCTTGCAATTATTACTGACCTTGCTGAAAATTCATCCTCGTAAGTACTAATTATGAATTGGTCATCAGAAATTTTAAAACCGGTAACTTCCGAAGTAAAAGTCTTTAATCCAAATCTGGTTGCCTGTTCAAAGAATATCTGTCCCAGATCAATGCCCGAAATTCCCTGAGGAAACCCGGGATAATTTTCGACCTTGCTGGCATTTATAATCTGACCACCATACATCCCTCTCTCTATTAAGAGTGTATTTAAGCCATATCGTGATGTGTAAAGGCCGGCCGTCAATCCTGCAGGTCCGCCACCGATTATAACAACCTCGTATTGTTGCATACTAAACCTCCTTAAAAGCACAATAAGATACGCTTATTTGCGGCTATGATATTTTTCAAATACTTCTTTTAAATGGCTATCGGTAACATGGGTGTATATCTGAGTTGTACGGATACTTTCGTGGCCGAGAAGCTCCTGGACGGAACGTAAATCTGCACCATGAATGAGTAGATCTGTAGCAAAAGAATGCCTGAGCGTATGGGGATGCACACAAAAAGGTAAGCCACTTTTTTTTGAATAGGAATTAACCAATCGTTCCACAGACCGGGCCGTAAGTCTCAATTTTTCGCCTGAGCGGTCATTTGACTTTGGACCACCATAGCGAATAAACAGGGGAGGATAGCCGTCTTTACGGATACTTAAATAACGTAATATCCAATCTGCTGCTGTGTCTGAAAGGAAAACCAGCCGGACTTTATTTCCTTTTCCGCGAACAGCAAATTCTCTTCTTTCAAGATTTACCTGATCCCGATTTAGTTTTACCAGTTCAGATACTCTTAAGCCGGTACTGAATAAAGTCTCAAGAATAGCCCGGTCACGAATACCGATCACATTTGTAGTATCAGGGCTTTCCAGCAAACGGTTTAATTGATCGCGGTTGAGAAAATTTATCATACGTGGGGTTGTCTTGGGAAGATCTATTTTATCCGGATTAAGCAATTGAATATCACGTTTAACAGTCATATAACGAATAAAAGACCGTATAGCAACCACATGATAGCTCTGGGTACTTTTATTAAGAGTATTACCACGTTTTGTGCGAAATGAAGCAAGAAAAATACGAAACTTTCGGACAGTATCAACATTTATCGAGTCGGGCAGTAGAGGGTATTTGTTATTTTCAAGCCAAAGCAAAAATCGATCTATATAATGACGGTATTCTTTAACTGTGAGTGGTGACAACGATTTTTCAATAATCATGTAATCATAAAAATCGCTTGCAAGTGATTTTAAATTAAAATTGGTATCACCAGGATTTCTAATCATAGTAAAAAATCAATCTAAACGTCGTAAAAGGTACAGTTTCCGACATAATTTGACAATTCTTAAAACTTTTTTAATGTCCGTTTTTATTATTATGTTATGAAATCAGCTATCTTATCCATCAGTTTATCCAAATTCCATCTTTTTTGAGCGGATATTACCACAGTCATATCCGGTTTACAGTTCCCCAGAGTGAATATTTTATTCATAGCCTCTGCCTCTTCGTAACTATCAAACAGTAAATCTATTTTGTTAATGACAGTTATGCAAGGTTTTTTATCGAGGTTTAAATCGTTCAATATTTTTTCAACGGTTATACTCTGATTAACCGCTTCGATATTGGAAATATCGACCACGTGTAGCAATATATCCGCTTCTTCAAGCTCCTCAAGTGTGGCATGAAAAGCTTCCACAATGAGTAAAGGCAGTTTGTGAATAAATCCCACAGTATCGCTTAATAGAATGGTCTTTTTATTTTGAATATTTAGCTTTCGTGTAACAGGGTCTAAGGTAGAAAACGGTTTATTATCGATTATTACGTTTGATTGTCCCAATGCATTAAGCAGTGTACTTTTGCCAGCATTTGTATAACCTACTAACGCAATATGAAAAATATCCGAACTTTGCCGCTTGCGTCTGTATAACATCCTATGCTTTCTAATGTCCTCGATTTGTCTTTTTATTTTACGTATCCTGTTTCTAATAAGGCGACGGTCAGTTTCAATTTGAGCTTCCCCCGGACCCCGTGTCCCAATTCCTCCCCCCAACCTTTCCAAATGACCCCACTGGCCGGCCAGTCTGGGTAATAGATATTCATATTGCGCCAGTTCTACCTGTAATTTACCCTCTCTTGTGTGTGCGCTGTGAGCAAATATATCTATTATTAAGGCCGTTCGATCGATGACCTTAACATTTAAAACATTCTCAAGGTTCCGCTGTTGGCTAGGAGATAATTCATCATTAAAGATAACCGTATCGTAATATATACTCCTCTTCAAGTTAATAAGATCATTAAGTTTTCCCAGTCCCAAATAATGGGTATGAGAAGGCTTGTCCAGTTTCTGTATAATCCTGCCGACAACCTGGGCCCCAGCAGCACTGGCAAGTTGTTCTAATTCCTGCAGGGAACTGGCTAAACTCCATTCTCCCTTGGTTCCTTTGCATTCAATACCTACCAGTACCGCTCTCTCTCTATCTTCTACCGTGTTTAATAACTGCTTGCTCATTTTGCTCATTATTAAAAATGAATTTATTTATTACCTCATTGAAAGCAGCCGTTTTATGCCTTCGTTAAATTTTTCATCGGGTATGGTGATTGAAAGCCGAATATATCCTTCACCAGATTTACCGTAACCATTCCCTGGTGTTACAGCTACACCCACTTTATCAAGCAGTTCGGTAGCATATTGTACAGAGGTATAACCGACTGGCACTTTTGCCCAGATATAAAAAGCGGCTTTTGGTTTATTTACTTTGAGCCCTACTGCTTGTAATGCTTCAACCAATTTATCTCGTCGTGCCTGTAATATTTTATTTCTCTTTTCTATTTCTGATTGAGGACCCAACAATGCTTCGATTGCAGCTTCCTGAATTGCCTGAGGGATGCCCGAATCTAAGTTGGATTTAAATCTAAAAAGCGCATCAACCATGGTTTGATTTCCAACCACCATTCCTATTCTCCAACCGGTCATATTATAAGTTTTTGAAAGAGAGTGGAATTCTACGCCGACTTCTTTTGCCCCGGAAACTTCAAGAAAACTATGTGGCCTATAACCATCATAAGCAACTTCTGAATATGGTGCATCGTGACAAACAGCAATCCCATATTTATTTGCAAAATCCACTACATTTTTGAAGAAATCAAGTTCAGCAACCGCTCCAGTAGGATTATTGGGATAGCATATCCATAAGACTTTAGCTTTTTTAAGAATATTTTTCGGTATATCATTTAGCTTGGGCAAATAGCTATTTTCCTCCTTAAGAGGAAGATAGAATACTTCTGCACCAGCAAGTAAACTGCTAATTGAATATACGGGATATCCAGGGTCGGGAACTAACGCAATGTCGCCAGGATCGAGAAGGCAAAATGATATATGCCCTATCCCTTCTTTAGACCCGATCAATGGTAGTACTTCTTTTGATGGATCGAGAACAACATTAAATCTGTTTTTGTACCACGTAGCTATGGCTTCACAGAGCTCCGGTAAACCAAAGGTTTCGGGATAGCGGTGATTTGCCGGATTACGTGCTGCCCGACATAAACGGTCAATGATATAATCAGGGGTCGGTATATCAGGATCGCCAATCGCAAAACTGATTATGTCGATACCCTGTGCTCTTTTCTCCGCTATTTTTTTGTTTATTTCGACAAACAAGTAAGGGGGTATTTTATCAAGACGTTTTGCTAATTTCATAACAGTATTCTCCAGAAAAAACTTCTTTAACGGTTCCCGTTAGAAAAACATCGGATTTACCATCCCACGTAATAGTCAGCACACCACCAGGTAATATTATGTCAACATTATTTTTAGTCAAGGCTTTAACCATGCTGATAACCCCAATAGCGCAGGCGCCGCTTCCGCAGGCCAGTGTTTCACCCACACCACGTTCCCAAACTCTGGCTTTAAGTCTGGTATCACTCATTATATTGACTATTTCTAAATTAGTTCTCTGAGGGAATATTTTATGATTTTCAACCAGTGGCCCTATTACCGAGAGCGGAAATTTATCTACACTTTCCTCTAAAAAACATACTGCGTGTGGATTCCCCATAGAGACTATGGATAATTTAAATAGTCGATCGGCAATATTAATCGGGTAATCGATAATAGGCTCTTTTTCTGCCAGGGTAACCGGTATAAGCGATGACTTAAATATTGGAGTACCCATATTAACACGTGCGCCGATCACTTTATCATCTTTCAAATAGGCTTCAACATATTTAATTCCAGCTAATGTTTCAACAGCAATGCAATTTCGATCGACCAATTTTTTATCAATTACATGTTTTACAAAACAGCGAATTCCATTTCCGCATATCTGCGCCTCAGAGCCATCTGCATTAAATATCCTCATCCGGAAATCCGCAACAATTGATGGTAGGATCAGAATGATGCCATCTGCGCCTATGCCAAAGTGCCGATTACAAAGTTCAATGGATAACGCATGCCAGTCTATTTCTATCTCCCTCGCATCAATTATTACGAAATCATTGCCGGTAGCCTGCATCTTGCTGAATTTAATTTTCATATCAAATTCTTTCCAAAAATTCTTTTACAGTATATTCTATTTTATCCTCGTATTCATCATTAACAAAAAACCATTTTATTCTTTCGTCATTTATTTTGAACCAGCTATATTGGCTGCGAGCAAAACGGTGTGTTTCATATTTTATATTTGTTATAGCTTCCTCTAATCCTATCAGATTGTTAAGGTATTCATATATTTGTCGATACCCTATACTGGACATAGATGCCAGATCTTGATAATAACCCATATTTTTTAAATTTTTAACTTCATCGATAAAACCTTCTTTTATCATATTATCAACACGCTTATCGATTATTTCATAAAGATATTTTCTTTCAGACGTTAGCCCTATAATAATAACGGGATAATCAACACCTCTCTTCATCTTTACAGCAGATGGTCGCAAACCTGTTTTCTGATAAATTTCCAGAGCTCTTATAATCCTTCTTAAATTTCGCGGCGATATTTTTACAGCAGATGCGGGATCTATTTGTTTGAGCTCCTTATACAAGCTGTCAATACCGTATTTCTGAGCTCTTTCTTCCATTTCTTTTCTGAAAATAATATCGGGTTCCACTAATGGAATCTGCCAATTCTCCAAAATACACCATATATATTGTCCACTGCCACCCACCAGAATCGGAATTTTATTTCGGCTCATTATATCAACAATAGCAGCGGTAGCATCGTTTTTATAATTAGCTACGCTGTATAATTGGTCAGGATAGATAATGTCAATAAGATGATGTTTTACTTTCTGCCTATCTTTGATGCTGGGCTTAGATGTGCCGATATCCATAAAAATATAAATCTGGCGGCTGTCCGCGTTTACAATCTCACCATTAAATTCTTCCGCTATTTTTATGCCTAGCTTGCTTTTTCCTATAGCAGTAGGTCCCACTATGGAAATCAAACATCTCTTCATTATGATTAATCATTAATTATCTTTGCATGGGCGCTGCCTTCTCTACAATTTTCACGAATTCATCTGCCTTTAAACTCGCGCCGCCAACCAAGCACCCGTCAATATCAGGTTCCTGCATGAATTCGGCTATGTTGCTGCTATTCACACTTCCACCATATAGGATCCTTATAGACTGTGCTATTTCTGTATTCCATAAATCGGAAAGAAGGTCTCGGATAAGTTTTATAGTTTTTTGGGCTAATGGAGCTGTAGCCGCTTTTCCCGTACCTATTGCCCAAACGGGCTCATAAGCAATAATTAAATCACGGCTGGGTGTTATTTCTCCCAGAGAATCCATTATCTGTTTTTTAAGAACTTTCTCTGCTAAGCTTGCTTCATTTTCAACTAAGGTTTCACCAATACATAAAATAGGAACAAGGCTGTAATTGAACGCAGCTTTTACCTTCTCTTTAATTAACAAATTTGTTTCTGCAAAATACTGTCTTCTCTCAGAATGGCCAAGTATAACGTAATCACATATGTTTGCCAGCATACGAGGAGATATCTCTCCGGTATAAGCACCATGATCCTTAAAATACATATTCTGGGCTCCGAGTTTTATCGAAGTACCTTTTAATAGTTTTTTTACCTCATATAATGATATAAAAGGTGGACAGATGACTTTATCGATATTTTCAATTGCCTGTAGACCTGGCAACAACCCAATTACGAGGTCGACAGCCTCTTCAATGGTTGTGTGCATTTTCCAGTTACCGGCGATCAGACGTTTTCGCATTTTAAACTCCGATTTTTTACTCTTTATCCAAAAGCACTTCGACTCCTGGTAATGTTTTTCCTTCAAGAAAACTCATACTCGCTCCACCACCGGTTGAAACATGCGTCATTTTATATGCAAGATTCATCTCGGTTACAATCTCAGCTGTCGACCCCCCCCCAACAACCGTGGTTGCAGGTAGACTTGCCAGCAGCTCAGCCATTTTCTTTGTGCCTTTTGAAAATGCTTCTATCTCATAAACGCCCATAGGCCCGTTCCAGAATATTGTCTGGCATTTTTTTAAATTTTCTGTAAAAATTTCAATCGTTTGGGGCCCAATATCCACAATAGTCCTATTCTGTGGTATCATACTTACCGGTGCAATACTGTATTTAGCACCAGTTTCTATGGCATCAGCAACGATAACATCCATAGGCAGTAATAAAGTTATACCGGTTTCCTTGGCTCTGGCAATAAGCTGCCCGGCCAACTCCAGACGATCGCCTTCAACCGCCGATTGGCCGGTTCCATAACCTTCGGCTTTTAAGAAGGTCGCAGTCATTCCGCCTCCGATAAGTAATATATCTACCTTACCCATCATGTTGCTAATTAACTTTATTTTATCGCTTACTTTAGCTCCACCAAGCAAAGCAGCAAAGGGGTGTTGGGCATTAGTCAGCAGGCTGCCCAGAATTCTTATTTCTTTTTCGAGTAAAAGTCCGGCATAAGCGGGTAGAAATTTGGCTACACCATAGGTAGATGCATGTGCCCTATGTGCTGTTCCGAATGCATCGTTTACAAATATATCGGCATTTTCTGCCAGTGCTTTAGCAAATTCAGGATTGTTGGCCTCCTCTTCAGGATGGAAACGCAGATTTTCAAGAAGCAATATTTCTCCGTTCTTGAGCTTGGCAACTGCCGTTTTTACCTTTGGCCCTATGCAATCAGATACTGTATAAATAGGCATGTTAATTAGATGTGAAAGATGATCAGCCACAGGACTCATCCGCAACGATTCAACTATTTTTCCATTGGGTCTTCCAAGATGTGAGCATAATATTATCCTTGCCTGATGCTCGATTAGATACCAGATTGTGGGTAAAGTGGCTATTATACGGCTGTCATCCATTATCTCATTTGTTGTGGGATCAAGGGGGACATTAAAATCTACCCTCACAAGTACCCTTTTACCAGTGACTTCTACATCACGTATACTTTTTTTCATAAAATAAATCTCCCTTATATAGCATTGTGTCCAACAGTTTTTACTTGCATTGTAATACGATTTGAGTTTGAGTATATCTAATAGCAGCTTATTCTTCAAGCATAACCTTTTCTATAATATCTATTTATTTTTGGCGAAAATAAAGTTAAACTTTATATAATAATCAAATGTCTTCCATAGATAGTGTGCCTCTGATAATTGTGATCTCGGGTCCTTCGGGTGTGGGGAAAGATGCTACCATTGCCAGTCTCAAACAGTTAGGTGCCAAGTTTCATTATATTGTAACGGCTACAACACGTTCAAGGAGACCCAATGAAGTCGATGGCGTTGATTACTATTTTCTTTCTAAAAACGATTTCATGGATAAGATTAAACGCGGTGAATTTCTCGAATTTGCCGAAGTATACGGCAATTACTATGGCGTGTTAACTGCAGAAGTCAAAGCTGCACTTGAGAAAGGGGAAGATGTTATACTTAAAGTTGACGTTCAGGGGGCGGAGACTTTAAAGAAAAAAATACCGGATGCTGTCTTCATTTTTTTAATGCCTCCGTCAGTTGAAGAACTGGTAAAGCGTCTTAACGGGCGCAGTGCCGATTCAAGCACAGACATTGAACTGCGTGTTAATAAAGCTGAAGATGAAATGAAAAAAGTAAATATGTTTGATTACCGGGTCATTAACTATAGCAACGACCTTTCTCGCACTGCTGAAATTGTTAAGGCTATTGTTACTGCAGAAAAGTGCAGGGTAAAACAACGCCGGATAAAACTATAGATCAAGCGGTTATCAATTATCCAGAAAATCGATATATTCCTGTATAAATGATTCTACACGGTCGGCACCCATGATAACCCCGAAATGGCCCTCACATAAAATGTCAGCTTTTAACGATTTTAACTTCTGTAAAGATATAAGTGCTTTTAACGGATCACCACCCCACATTTTGTGATATGGGCCATGAATGTCCTGCCCAAAAAGGACCTTTCCGTTTTTAGAATTAAATGTTACAACAATACTGCCAGGCGTGTGTCCTGGTATATGAAGAATCTCAAAAGCAGTATCTCCAATATCTATACATTTTTTTTCTCCAGTTACAACTTCATCAACCTTACACGGCTGATAATCTACACCATAATACTCTGCCCCCACATGCTTGCCCGTTTCTATAGAAGAAACGTCACCTTCATGTGCAATAATCTTTACTCCGAACCTTTGCTTAAATGCCAGCAACGAACCTATATGATCTATATGAGCATGCGTAACTATCACCGTTGTTAAATTTTCAGGAATAAGTCCTAATGAATTTATATTATCGACTAATCTATCAATGCTTTTTCCAGCACCTGTATCAATCATGACTAGTTTTCCGGTATCAATTAGATAGACACAACAATCCATCGTGTGAGATATAGATGAACCGCCAATTAAATAAACCTGATCACAGATCTTCGCTGGTCCCATTACCTTTCTTCCAGATTTCCTTTTATTTCTTCCATAATAAGTTGCTCTCTTGCCATCATTTTCGCAGCATCGGCTGTCTTTTTGTGATCATATCCCAGCAAATGGAGCATTCCATGTGTTATAAGCCTTATAAGTTCAATCTCCGGTTTATAACCATTTCTATTTGCCTGTTTGATTGCCCTCGGGAAAGATATTATTATTTCCCCCAAATGCTCGTTACCGTCAGCCTCCAGTGGAAATTTCGTTTTACCACGATGCTGTTTTTTTTCTAAAAATGAAAATGATAATACATCCGTTGCCCTATCAATTCTGCGATACATTTTATTTATATGCCTTATTTGCCTTTCTCCTGTAACTAAGAGATCTACCATAACATTGCCAGTAATCTTTTCTTCATTTAAAACAAAAGCTATCACCTTCTTGAACCAACTACGCTTGATTTTGCATCCGGTTCTTCGCGCAATGCTTATTTGTACTTTAGGCATACTGCTTTCCATTTTTTACGAACACAAAAAGTATATTCCAACGCATATAATATTTTACGGTTTCTCTAATGTATCAACCATATAAATCTGATTGCCTGTTATCTTGATAATATGTTAAACTTTTATCCTAATCTAATTCAAATTCATTATAAATATCCGGGCCGTTAGCTCAGTTGGCAGAGCAACTGACTTTTAATCAGTGGGTCACAGGTTCGATTCCTGTACGGCCTACCAATTTATTAACCAGTTTCTTTATACCGGATGGCTACTTCTTATAAAGACATTAAATTTGAAGACATATCAAGCATAAGGCTGATCATGGCTGACGTCGATGGCACACTAAACGACGGCAGTGATATGGTCCTCCCGGAAGTAATCGATGCTATCCACGAGCTGGAATTCAATGGAATATTGATGGGGCTTGCTTCAGGAAGGAGTGACGCTATGCTTAGGAAAATAGTCAATCTATTACAGATAAAAGGTCCTGTTATTGCTGAAAACGGTGCTGTTGCCCGTTTAAGCCCTAACTCTGATTTACTTGATCTCGGTTATTCAAGAAAACCCGCCATTGAAGCTCTGACCAAGCTTAAGGATTTGTATCCAGGGCAGGTTAAAGAAAGATGGGATAACAGTCAAAGAATGATCGACATAGTATTCCAAATTGATAATGTTTCCATTGGTGAACTTGAAGCTCATTTACCCGATGTGCAGGTACTCGATTCGAAGTACATAATGCATCTTATGCAAAAGGGAATAAGCAAAGGAGCGACTTTGCTTAAGCTCCTTTCTCTATTGCCGGATGGTAACCTGAATAAAGAACAGGTGCTGGTATTTGGTGATTCAAGCACAGATCTTTCATTATTCGAAATATTTCCTTACAGCATACTGGTACGTAACCCATTAATCCCGATAGAAGAAGGCCATGTTCTTGAAGAAAGGGCCCGCTTTATAAGTAACTTGGAACAGGGGCGTGGATTTGCTGAAGTTATACAACATATATTGAGTCTTATATCAATCCGTTAATCTTTCCTGAGTTTTTTACTGCTTGAGATATCTTTCCCAGTGCCTGTTTAAGTAATACCCTTGGGCAGGCTATATTTATGCGCTCGAAGCCATCTATTTTGCAACCAAACATCGTTCCTGGCAGAAGTGCGATACCTGCCGTATCCCTTATAAAACTACCAAGCCTGTCCTCGGGTATGCCACTCCTTCTAAAATCCAACCACCGTTTGCAATATGATCTCGTCTCGTGGTTGGGTAAACGTATTAATAGATATATGAATAGCGGGAATAACTCCGGGGCTAGGAACTATCAAATCTTTCTCTATTTCCCAGTTATGCCTACGACGCATCCAGGACTGAACTGCATCATAGTAAGATAAGAGAATGCCATAATATCCGAAAATGCCGAATTGCGCTATTTTAGCTATGGATTCAATCACGGGCAAAGGAGATTTAAAATCCATATCTGCCACCCACAAAGGCAAAAGCCCCTGTATATTGAAAAGTTTATCAACGTAATCCCATTTGATCGAGTTTGTATTACGTCTGTCTCCGATAGAATCAAAATCATATTTCATACTGATATTCCGATTTAACAAAAATATTTGATTTCTGCTCCATATCAAAATAGCATCTTCGTTCAGCTTATAATTATGTAAAAAGGTTTACCCCTACTCTTCCAGTATTCTACTGCCGAAAATAAAATCTGTTCCAGCATCTTACTTTCCCGCGGTAGTCTCTTCCTGAAATCATAGAAATTTTTTATCAAAATCACATATCCAACGGTTGTATTTACCTGCATATCTGTTAAGCAATCCAATAAAGCATCCCAGTTCATACCAAAATATGAGGGAAAGCTTAATTTAGCAGCGATTTCTTTGAACAACTGGTAACGGTCAGTTAATCCGTAAAGATCGATGCCCGCAAATGATAGATGGTTTCGGCTGGCAGATGCTTTAATAGACTTTTCCTCCACCTCACTCCTCACGGTGTATATACGTGAATTAAGAGCCGAAGAAAATATAGTATCCCAGTCGTTCATATATTAGTAAACGATTCTTCTAAAAGATCGATAATGGTCATCTGTATAATAAAACTCACCATCTTTTCCTGCTATTATACGTCTCGGTCCACGATCATTTGAACCGATTGTAATCACCGTGTATTCCCTGTAATAGCCAGGGTATTTTTTCGGTAGTAATCCTTCATAGTTATTAAAAATACTTCCATCTTTAGCAAAGGGGAAAGGGCCGCCGTCTCTAATAAGGTTGAGTGTATTCCGTGCCTCTTCGGGCAAATCTTCTACGTAAATTTCTGGATAATACTTTACAGTACTGGAATTTGAATCATTTGTTATAACAATTGCAGGCTGATGATCATCTACCTTTTTAAATTCACCGGGAGAACTAATACAGCCTGTTAACAGGGTAATAAGGATTAAAATAAACAGGTACTGAGAATCTATTATCCTTTTAAACGGATATCGACTCATCATACTATACGGGCTAATCTTTATTATTTTCTTTTTTGTTGCCTGCTTCAAAGAAATTATCGTAGCTGTTTCGACTGGATTCTCTTATATTGGTTATAATAAGCCATACTACCAGGCCGAGCACAACAGTAACAAATAGACCACAAATAATCGCAAAAATCAGTGCGGCATTCATTTTTTCTCCTTTCAGGAGGGCTATCTGAAATGACTAAATTAATTTTACCAGTTTAAATATTACACTTTGTTTCAGGTCGTGCAAAATTACGACTTGAGAAATTTCGGATTATATTTAATCTGGTGTCAGAAAATTTTGATGTAATTTTATTGAAAATGAGGTCGAATTATTTAGTATTGCGAAATGCTGGTATACCCGTAATATCTTCCCCGATAATAAGAGTGTGCATATCATCGGTTCCCTCGTAAGTATAAACAGACTCGATATTTGCCATATGACGAATGGGAGAATATTCAAGCGATATACCATTAGCTCCTAATAACTCTCTGGCAGTTCTGGCGCAAAATCGAGCCACATTGACATTATTCTTTTTGGCCATTGATATTTGCTGAGGCTTTGCCTTACCCTGATCCATCAATCTACCTAACCTATAAGAAAGGAGCTGGCCTTTAGTTATCTCTATAAGCATATTAACAAGCTTTTCCTGAACCAATTGATATGAAGCTATGGGCGCTCCAAATTGTTTTCTTTCTTTTGCGTAATTTAAAGCAACATTATAGCAATCGGTAGCAGCTCCCAAAGCACCCCACGAAATTCCATATCTCGCCTGGCTGAGGCAGGATAATGGCGAGCTCAGCCCCTTTGATCCGGGCAAAACGCTATCAAATGGGAGTTGACAATCATTCATAAACAATTCGCCAACATCGCCAGCGCGCATAGAGCCTTTTCGTTCAATTGCCCTCTGCTCAAATCCAGGTGTCCCTTTTTCAATAATGAATCCTTTGATTCCATTATCTGTTTTCGCCCAGACAACAGAAATATCAGCAATTGAAGCCTCACTTATCCACTGCTTTGAACCATTAATTATCCATTTATCACCAACAAGCTTTGCTTTGGTCTCCATAGAAGAAACGTCCGAACCTATATTGGGTTCGGTTAGACCGAAGCATCCTATTTTTATACCTCTGGCTAATTGGGGTAACCACCTGGCTTTTTGCTCGGGTGAGCCGTATTTCCAGATAGGGAACATGACAAGTCCTGAGGCTACCGCCATGAAGCTCCTTAATGCACTATCTACCCTTTCGACTTCCTGACATATTAGGCCAAATGTGACGTAGTTAGAGCCAGCCGCCCCGTATTCCTTTGGTATAAAACAGCCGATAAGGCCTAATTCGCCCAATCTCGGAGCCAATTCCTTCATATTCAGATGCTCTTCTTTATGAAAAGCTTCAAGAACAAGGGGTCTGATTTCATTATCCAGATAATCACGAACCATATCTCGTGTCATCTTCTCTTCATGGTCAAGAAGGTCATCGATAAGATAATAATCTACCTCGCTGTATTTCATTATTTATCTCCGTTAGAAACAGGTTACGACGTAAATATAATAACACGATTTCATTATTATTATTATTACCACGTTTTTAAACGTTTAGGGTTTCTTCGTATTAATGGGAGCGGCAGACCACATGAAAATGCCGAATATAATTTCATAATGGCATTGTCTGAGCCGTTAATTGTAGCTTCTATTATTAAATCAGCTACCTCATTTATAAAATCGGTGTAACTTTTGAATTTGTTTTTATACCCATAGTTATAAGCGTAAATAAATCCATCATCAGGGAAATAATCGCTATATATAGAATCATGAATCATCTTTTTATCGTTCGCACTGATTGATAACGGCCATAATAATTTTGGAAGACCCAATAAACACGGTAAAGATTCTTCACATAAAAATGATTTATAAATACTTTCAAATCCTTCGTCCGCACCATTTTCAGCCCCAATTGCAATGGCATTTATTAAATATTGTTTGAATTCCAATATATCGGCAAACGATTCAGCGTATCTACGCAAATAGATACGCTGCAAGTATTTAACCTTTAATTTTTCGGAAAGATTTTTTGAATAAATTTCATGTATTACTTTTTTGAAGTTATCCGGCCAGTATCTCTCCTGAATTGACTCCTCATCGACTGTATCGGGCAGGAAATGCATTTAACACCTCACCGGGATTTATGGGCCGCCTTTAATGTAAATAATCTGGCCTGTAATAAAAGACGCTTCGTCTGAGGCCAAAAAGGACGTCAAATTTGCTACATCATTAACAGAACCGAGCCGTCTCAGTGGTATAGTGGCTACGATAAATTTCTTTAATTCATCCAAGTACAATCCTTCCGCTCTGGCAACCTTACGCAACATTTCGGTATCAATAAAATCTGGTGCAATGCAATTAACATTTATATTGTATGGACCCAACTCAATAGCTAATGAACGGGTTAACCCGTATATTCCCGAACTGGCAGCCGCGTAATTCACCACCCCTTTCCTACCAACAGCAGGTGGAACGGGTGATGAGATATTAATAATTTTGCCGTAATTCTGGTTAAGCATATATTTATGGGCAATCTGAATACAGTTTAATGTTCCGGTGAGATTAGTATCAAGAACATTTTTCCACTTCTTTGTGTTCATTTCACGAAACATGATGTCTTCTCTAATGCCAGCGTTATTTACCAGAATATCAACCTTCCGTAGTTTATCAATTACCTGATGAAACATCAGCCTCACATCATCCCTGTCACGCACATCTGCTTTCAGGGCTATAGCCGATCCTCCTGATTGAATTATCCTGTTAGCCGTATTCTGTGCATAGGCCAATTCAATATCGCTGACAGCTACCGATGCTCCTTCACCACCCAGTTTCAGCGCTATTGCTCTGCCTATACCCCGGCCCGCCCCTGTAATAACTGCAACTCTTCCAGCAAACTTCATATCAAATCGATGTCAGCTTATGATAAATCGCCCTTAGGTGATACGATCCTTAATATTGCATCAGTTTGCATTTCGATATATTGATCCAAATTATAACGCTTCTGCAGGTACCATCGTCTTGTTGCCCACATCTCACATATCATCTGAATATTCTGGGCCACCAGAGCAGGTTCCCTGACTTCGAAAACACCCTGCTCATTGCCTTTTTCTATAATTTTCTGAAAGACAAGCGTTGCTTTTGAATTAGTGTTTAAAAGGCGCCTCAGATTGCGTCTGTTGAGATTTTTAGCTTCTTGAAACCAGAATACTTGAATATCCTGATTTTCATCGATATATCTGATAGTATCCCGTATTGTATCTCTTAATGCATCTATAGGGCCTTTCTTCTTAAGCTTTTTTAAAGATTGCCTGGTCGAAAAGTCGGTTGTCGTTGTGGAATATTCTTGAAAAAGGGATAAAATATCATTTTTAGATTTAATATAATAATACAATTTCCCCATACTGATGCCACAATACTCAGCAATGTCTCTCACCGATGTCTTTAAGAATCCCTTTTTCACAATCAGCTTTGCTGCTGATAATACTATTTTTTCTCTCTCCCGATCATTGCTGCTGCGTGCCTTTTTTTTCTTCATTATCATTCTTTCCTATAAACACACTTGAATATAGCAAGCGCTCGTTTTTATACTATCCTATTATATATTATGTGTAAATATAAATATTTAACGGTAATGAATAATATGCATTATACAATTAATATCTATATAAGTTTAACATATATGAACGCTTTTCTGAACCAAAATAAAGAGCCCCCGGATTGGACAATCCGGGGGCTCTTTAATATGTTGGTTAATCTTGAATGCCAGCTATCCTTTTAACAATGTTCTTCTTTGATTCTATATCATATTGCGTAGTGATTGCTATCTGTTCCATAACGGGTGAGCCACCGCCATGATAACCACCCACCTGATGGATGCCACCCGTTGCCGAACACAGCATGTCGCCCACATACATCCAGAATTTAATGGCATTATCGACTTTCACATTCGGATTGCGCATCGTATATTTCTTTAACAGATTTCCTGTTTCCGGATTGATAAAATCTTCCTCATGCGGGAAAGTGGCCGGTACTCCACCAGATATGTCGCATATAATCTCAGCCTCTCTGTATACATTCTCACCGGTAAGGCACCGACCAACATTACAATAGATGGAGTTTGGGATAAAGCTTCCCGGGCCATAGGGAACAAATCCAACACCCGGCATATATACTTCAGGCTTGCCCATTTCAGATGCCGTGAAACCAGCGGCATATCCAAGTTCGGTTACCATGATCAGCTCGGCAAGCTTCTCACGTACATGGGGCGCCTTATGAACACCATTGTACTCTGCGGCCAGCGCGGCTGTCCCAATAGTTAGATCGCCAATAGCAGGCTTACAACCCGAATAACTGTGCCGATGAAAGAGCGCAAAAAGCAGTGCACCAACTGCACCATGTGTTGTCTCGCCTGCCAGGAAAACCCTTTCCCATGGGACAAAAACCTTGTCAAAAATAGTATATGAATCTGTCGAACCTGGCTGGAACCCACGTTTGAAATGCTTGCGAGGTCTGTAATTATGTATAGTAACTACCTGTTTTATACCTTCCCAATCTGCCGGAAGAGCAAAAGCAACTGCCCAGTCTTTCTCTTCAGGTAGTAATGCGCGGGTGGGAACTACGATTATCTCGTCGGCAACTGAGGCTTCAGAATTATGCACCTTGCAACCCTGAACAACAATTCCATCGCTTTTGCGTTCGATTATTCTAAGATAAAGGTCTGGATCAACCTGCTGGCTCGGGCGCTTCATTCGATCACCTTTGACATCGGTCTGCGCACAGCAACCAACCAGATCATTATCCTGAAATCTCTGGAGCCATTTGAGGAAGTTTTTATGGTACTCTGTTGCGCCTTTATTCTGTTTGTCAGCCTCATAGGATATGGCATTACATGCGTTTGCACCATCGATACCCATACACCGCTGAATACAGCCTCCTACCTGTTGGCAGAAAACACGTGTCATATCCTGTTTCTTATGCAGGTCCTCTTTGCTCTGGTGAATATGGGTAAAACGATTGATAGTTTTGCCGGTAAGATGGCTTTTAGCCAGTACCAAATCCTGAAATTTTGGGTCATGCGCCGCATCAAATGTGAAGCCGATAGTATTGATACAGTCCATCTGCAACTCATCCGTGCGGTCGATCAGATGGCCATCATAATAAATATTACGCCGCATTTTGCTTAAGCCATCGATATATTGTTTTTTTGTCCGGAGTGTTGAAGTTTTGTCTTTCGTCGTCATGATATCTCCTTTCTGTTTTTATTTTTTATTTTGCTAGCATAATTTAAAACTCTTTTATCTATATACACTACCCTCCCCTGAGAGCGGATGTATAAATCTTATCCACCCTGCAGTGTCTTATTAGCTACAGATAAACTCTCATTTTCAACGAGTAACTGCGAGAAGAGCGACTTAACCTGCTCATCAATATAGCGATCCAATGTATAATACTTCTTTAAATACCATCCCCGGTTTGCCCATGCATTTGCCACAGCAACTATATTATGTGCTACGCATTTGCAATCATGCGGCTTAAATTCTCCAGCTGTAACTCCCCTATTAAGAAGCCCCTCAAAATAAGCGATTATCCGACTTTCGTTTTCATAGACAATTCTACGATCATTCAAACCCAAGGATAACATTATATGGTTTACAAAGTTATGAAAATCTCTATAATTTTCCACACCCTGAAAGTATATTTTTACTGATTCTGCCAGTTGTTGTGATGGTGAAAAATTAATCAATCCATTATTGAACTGTTCAAGCATCTGCTGAGTAAGATCGGTAGTAAAATTGATTATTAAATAAAGTATATCGTCCTTTGATCCTATATAATGATACAAGCCTCCAGTGCTCATGCCCAAAGCATTTGCCAATTCCCTTGTATTAATCCTGTTATACCCCTTCTGCACGATCAGCTCTGTAGCTTTTTTAACTATCTGATGACGCCTCTCTTTTACGAGATTTGTATCGCTGCTATATGTCCTTACTTTTCTCATTTTACAGAGCGAGCGTTCTGTCGCTGTCAATTTATTCTATCATACAAAACGTAAAATGAAAAATATATTGCAACTGCTAATTTTAGAATTAAAGTTTTTGCTGATTATTATCGCCCGATTAATTTATTGCCAGCATTTTATCAACAGCGGCTTTAGCTCTAATCCTGATGTCATCAGGGACTTTTACTTCAGGCTTCATACCCTCAAGCGCCCATAAAACATGCTCAAGCCTTATCTTTTTCATATTCGGGCAAATAGCATATTTGGATGCATGAATAAAATTTTTACGGGGATTTTCTTTTTTTAACCTGTAGACTATTTCCCGCTCCGTTCCAATAATAATATCGTTGAACTTTGTTTCCCTGGCAAAGCGCACCATGCCGCCTGTGCTTAAAACTTCATCTGCAACTGCTGTAACTTCCGGCCGGCATTCCGGATGAACAACCGCAACTGATCCCGGATATTCTTGTTTCTTATCCAAGATATCTTCCGGGCTGATTTTAACGTGTGTGGGACAGTACCCTGGCCAGAGAATAAGTTCACGTTTAAGCTTTGCTGCAACATAGCGACCAAGATACTGATCGGGTATAAAGATGATTTTTCGTTTATCCAAGCTTTTTACGACGCTCACGGCATTAGCTGAAGTGCAGCATATATCCGATTCAGCTTTCACTTCGGCTGAAGAATTTATATAGCATACAACTTGAGCATCCGGCACCTCTTGTTTTTTCTGAATTAACTGCTGCGCAGTTATCATATTCGCCATAGGGCATCCAGCATTGATTTCAGGTAACAGTACAGTTTTATCAGGACATAAAATCGAGGCAGTTTCAGCCATAAAATGGACACCGCAAAAAACAATCACTTCTGCATCCGTCAGTGATGCCTTGCGGCTCAATTCGAGTGAATCCCCAATAAAATCTGCAATATCCTGAATTTCAGGCCTCTGATAGTTGTGTACCAGTATAATCGCTTTGCGCTTCTTTTTTAATTTATCTATTTCATATACAACATCACCATTGTTCATATCAGATTTCATTTTTCTAACCTCAATTTGTCAAATGAGTCCTTTAAATCAATCCGTTACTTATAATATTACCGCATTTTCAAATTATTAACGATTGACGTCTTAAAATGGTACAATATGAAAAATTAAATTCATAGGGGAGTGGATTAAATGGCAAGAAAATATATTCTTGCAATTGATCAGGGTACAACAGGCAGTGGAGCAATTTTATTTAATTCCGAAGGCAACCCCGTCGCTGAAGCTGATAAAGAAACAAGACAGATTTACCCCCAACCTGGCTGGGTAGAACACGATCCTCAGGAAATATTTGATACCTCAATTGAGGTTGCGCGTCAGGTACTGATGAAATCGGGTATATCAGCAGGCGATGTGTCAGGGATAGGAATAACTAACCAGCGCGAAACCACCATCATATGGGATAAAAATACAGGAAAACCCGTATATAATGCCATTGTATGGCAGTGCCGACGTACAGCTGATATGATCGAAAAGCTAAAGAAGCAGGGTTTAGCTGATACGATACGTGCAAAAACTGGCCTTGTTCCTGATGCCTATTTCTCAGCAACCAAAATCCGCTGGATACTCGACCATATACCGGGGGGTCAACTGCGAGCAGAACGAGGAGAATTGCTTTTCGGCACTGTGGATTCATGGCTTGCATGGAAATTAAGCGGCGGTAGAGCTCATGTGACTGATTTTAGCAATGCTTCAAGGACAATGCTTTTCAATATCAATACTTTGCAATGGGACAGTGATCTCCTAGAATATTTTAATATACCTGCATGTATATTGCCTGCAGTAATACCATCCAGCAAGATTTTTGCCGAAACTGCATCTGAGATTTTCGATGGAGTTGGTATACCTTTGTGTGCAATAGCCGGTGATCAACAGGCAGCTCTATTCGGACAGGCGTGTTATGATCCGGGCATGGCAAAAAATACTTACGGGACAGGCTCATTTATATTAATCAACAGTGGTGAAAAACCATTGATTTCAAAGCATGGACTACTCACAAGCCTCGCGTGGGGTTTAGGTGGTAAAGTCTTCTACACTGTTGAAGGCAGTATATTCGTAACGGGCGCTGCTGTACAATGGCTCCGTGATGGACTGCATATAATTAAAACAGCCAGTGAAAGTGAAACACTAGCAAGGTCTGTGGAAGATAATGGTGGAGTATATTTTGTGCCCGCACTGGTGGGTTTGGGAGCTCCTCATTGGGACATGTATGCCAGAGGTATGATCATAGGTATTACCCGGGGAAGTAATGACGGCCATATTGCCAGAGCTACGCTTGAATCAATCGCCTACCAAGTACGAGATGTTATCGACGCAATGAAATCTGAGGCTGGCATTGAGATACCGGTCCTCAAAGTCGATGGTGGAGGAACAGCAAATAAGCTGCTTATGCAGTTTCAAGCTGATATACTGGGTATCCCCATAGAAGTTGCTACTATTCCAGAAACCACAGCCTTGGGAGTAGCCTACCTGGCGGGATTGGCTACTTCATTATGGAAAAATCTACCCGAGCTCTCATCCATATGCAAGATATCTGCTACATATCAACCAACAATGTCAATTGATAAACGTGAATATCTGTACAATAATTGGAAGCGTGCTGTTCAAAAGGCAAAGGGTTGGATAATAAATTAACAGGAGTAGACGGATGAAAAGACAATTTGATTCGATATCATCCACGGACTTTGATGTCATAGTTATCGGCGGAGGTATAGTTGGAGCCGGAATAGCCCGCGATTCAACACTAAGAGGATTTAATACTCTTCTTGTCGAGAAACAGGACTTTGGATATGGGACCACGTCACGATCAACTAGATTAATACACGGCGGCCTAAGATACCTAAGGCAACTCGAATTTGGTTTGGTGCGCCAGGACCTGAGTGAACGAGAAGTGCTTCTACAGATCGCACCACATCTTGTTCATCCGCTCACTTTTCTAATTCCAATTCACAACACTTTTTTAAACATTACTATGGCTATAGGAGTAACTCTATATGATATTATGTCATATGATAAAACCCTTCCCAATCACGCTTATTTAAACAGAAAAAAAACACTCGAACAGGAACCGGGATTAAAAGTCAGAAATCTACAGGGATCGTATGTATACTATGATTGTCAGATACCTTTTCCCGAACGTCTTAATTTTGAGACAGCTTTATCAGCTGCAGAGAATGGTGCTACCATTTTAAATCATGCACGTGTGACCAAACTACTAATAGATGGAAACAGGATATTCGGAGTAGAAGTACGTGATGAATTAACTGGAGTCACTGCCCAGGCAAAAGGCAAACTAATTGTAAATGCTGCCGGTCACTGGGTAGACCAGATCAAAGATATGGCATTACCCAGATCCAAGCCATATTTACTCAGAACTAAAGGAATTCACATCGTCATTCCTAAAGTCTCAAACAATGCACTTGTTTTATTTTCACCTACCGATAATAGATTGTTTTTTGTTGTTCCCTGGGAAGGATTTTCGCTTGTCGGGACCACCGATACGGTATATAACGACAATCTTGATGAGGTATATGCTACAAATGAAGAAGTAGAATATCTGCTTGATGGATTGCATCTGGCATATCCGGACGTAAATATCAACGATGTTTATTATACTATGGCCGGCCTGCGTTCACTTGCCTTAAAACCAGGGAAGAGTGCTTCGGATACCTCTCGCAGCCATCGCCTTATTGATCATAATAAACTGAATGGCCTTGAAGGTATGATCACTGTTCTGGGCGGTAAAATAACCGCTTACAGAGCGGTTGCCAGAGATGCTACTGACCTGATATGCGAAAAGCTAGGCAAAAAAGCCCGCTGCACAACGGCAGAACATGGCCTTCCGGGATCACCGGCTATGAACAAAGAAGAAATTAACTGGCTGGCACAAAAAGAATGCCTCACAGATGATATTGTACATAATTTGGCTGATATCTATGGTTCACGGTGCAGAAATGTACTGGAACTAACAAAATTTGATGAACGCGGTAAACAATTAATAAGTTCTTCAGGCCATGATATCATTGCTCAAATCTGGTACTCGGTAAAAGAAGAATGTTGCATGACTTTAAATGATTTTATGTGGAGACGAAGTGGGATAGCTTTTAGAAAAGACCAGGGATTGGACGCGGTAAATACGGTAGCAGAGGAAATGAAAAAACTTCTAAATTGGAACGAGCGTGAACTAGAAAAACAAATAGATGAATTTCATGCAGCTGTGGAGCTCGGGCAAAGGTTTAAAAATAAATAAACAATAAGAGGTCAGTCATTTTTAATTCTTGAGGGTGGGTTTGTGATTAATAATATCGGGCAATTCCTGGATATCAATGTTTGGAGATATGGCGAATATAAACAACTTATTTATTTAGCAGCAAATACGGAGAAAAGCTTTACAAACAGCGAGATTCTTGATAATGCACGGGCTCTGGCTACCGGTCTAAAGACACTCGGAATTAAAAAAGGCGATATAGTCGCCACAGTTCTAAGCAATGTTCCCGAAGTACCGGAAATAATTAATGCTACATTGCGAATTGGAGCTGTATACTTGCCTGTAGTATTTATGCTAACGCCTGAAGAGATGAGCTATGTAATAGACGACTCCAACTGTAAAATAATAATCACCGAAGAAAAATTACTGGAAAAGGTAACTGAGGCATACTCAAAAGCAGGTAAAACCGTTCCTATTGCTGTAATTAGTAAAGATACCCATAAGGGAATTATTGATTATCGTGATCTGAAAGAGATATGTGATGAACGTGGTAACCTGGTTGATACAGCACGCGACGACCTGGCTTTTTTAATATATGTTCCAGGTGCGGGTGGTTATCCTAAAGGTGTTAAATTATCCCATTACAATATGTACTGTCAGATGAAATCCTGCATATCATTGTGGGAGATCGATAAGGGTGAGTCCGTTTTAACTACAATGCCATTAAACACCATATACGGGATTATAAGCTGTATTGAGGGTTATATTGCAGGTTTTGTGAATATTCTCATGCCACCCTTTGACCCCCGTCTCGTACTCGATGCAGTTCGTAAATACAGGGTAAAAGTTCTTCCTGTGGTTCCAACTATGCTGAATTTCATGTTACTGGTGTGGGATCCTGTTATTGATGATCTTTCATCCCTTGATTTTCTGATATGCTCCGGTGCTCCTCTTCCACTTGATATATTAAAGAAAGCCCGGGAGACTTTTGAAATTGATATTACACAAGCATATGGTTGTACTGAAGCAGGTGGAGCCATATCTATGCAACGCCGCGATTGGCCGCATAAAGATGGAAGTACCGGCTTTCCAATACCGGGAATTTCCGTAAAAATAGTTGATGATAACGGACTTGAGGTAGGCAGATGCACAGAGGGAGAAATTATCTGTAAAGGCCCGATGATTTCTTCTGGATATTTGAATAGATCCAAAGAAACATTGTGTGCATTTAAAGATGGCTGGTTTTATACCGGTGATATTGGGAGATTCGATAACGATGGTGAGTTATATATAACGGGTCGCAAGAAAGACATTATAATCAAAGGCGAAGAAAATATTGATCCAGCTGTTTCGGAAAATTGGTTAAATCAACATCCTGCTGTGATGGAATGCTCTGTATTCGGCATAGACGACGATAAGTACGGTGAAGAAATTGCGGCGGCAGTAGTATTGAAACCCGGATATGACATCACTGAAGAATCACTTCAACAATTTTTAAAAGAGCATGTCCACCATTATGTTTCGCCCAAAAAGATTATATTCCTGCAATCTCTGCCCAAGACTTCTACAGGCAGAGTTCGAAAAAATGAATTAAAAAAGTTGATTGACTATCAATCGAAATAGAATTTGAAAAATTAAATGATATTTTTAAACCTATTACATAGGACTACTGTTATTTACTATTTATTTTAGGTATTATTTATATAACGATATATGGAGGTAAATGTAATGAAATTTAAGGTGCTGGCACTTGTCACACTTTTGTCAATTGCTTTTGCCATTATTCCCCAAAACATTACCTATGCAGCAAGTTTAAACATCTACACAGGTGTTGTAGGAACGGATGTGACTGTAACCGGCTTAAATGCCGGTTATACGTTTACAATTAAATGGGATGGAACTGCAATCAAAAGTGGTGAAGTGGGCAGTGGCGGTTATGTTTCTTTTACTGTACCTGAATCAACGGGTGGAACTCATACAATAATCGTTGAATGTCCAAGCGGTACAAGTGTATCCTCGTTCACATTCACCGTCTTACCCTCCATATCAATCGATCCTGCAAGTGGTGTTGTAGGTACTACCATCACAATTACCGGCCACGGTTTTGCTGCCAGTGAATCAAATATTGCTGTAACTGTTGATAACTCAATTGTGCAATCAGGCATAACGGCAAGCAGCGTTGGTTACTGGAGTACAACTTTTTCTGCTCCCGCAGGTGTCCGCGGCAATCATTCCATAGATGCCTATGGCGCTACCACTACTGCATCAAATGTATCCAATAAAGACTTCTATATTTCCCCATCAGTAAAAATGGATCCAAATTCGGGTGGTGTGGGGACGGTAGTATCATTAATAGCCACTGGTTTTGCCGCTTCCGAAAGCGGTATAAAAGTTCTATATTCAAATAAAGAAGTCAGGACCGGTATTACGGCGGATGCAACAGGATCATGGAGCACCACCTTTGCAATTCCCAGCTCAACAAAGGGAACCCATACTATTAATATCTTCGGAAATACCACACCTCAAAAAGATATCGGTGACCTTGTATTTACGGTGGCTCCAGCAATATCTCTGGATCCTAAGACCGGTTATGTCGATGATATGGTGAAAGTAACCGGCAGCGGATTTTATAATAATGAGTCTGCTATAAGCATTACTTTTGATGGCGCACAGATCCAGAGTGGAATTTCTGCGGATGACAATGGTTATTGGACTGCGAATGTAAAGGTACCGAATGCACCTGGTGGTGATCACCAGATAGGCGCAAGCGGGAGACTCACACCAGCTTCAGATATTACTCCAGCCGTCTTCAAGATTCAGACTGTTCTATCTCTTCTACCAAAGACGGGCAATGTCGGTGATGAAGTAAGGGTTACTGGATCAGGATTCAGCAGCGGCAAGGATTATACGATAACATTCAACAATGCTCAGGTTGCAAGTGGTATAACATTGGACACTGGCGCTTTGCAGACTACTTTCAAAGTTCCCGGTGGGAAAAGCGGGCCTGTAAACGTAATTGCTACGGACTCGAAAGGAATAACCGCCACAGTAACTTTTACAGTTGAAACCACTCCACCCGACATACCTGTTCCTTCTTCACCCAAGGATGGCAGTACCGTAGGGTTTATGGGTGAGACAAAAATAACATTCAAATGGGGAGCAGTATCTGATCCCAGCGGCGTAACATATGAGCTGGAAGTCAGCGATGATTCTGGATTCGGCAGAAAGCTTATATCACGTACCAAGCTTACAAATACAACATATACCACATCTGAAGCTGAGGCCTTAAATAATGGCGAATACTACTGGCACGTACGGGCCGTAGACGGGGCGGGCAATAAAAGCGATTGGTCGCCAACTTATATGATCAAGGTTGGTTTTATCACAATGAGCACCATCATATGGATTATAGTCGGTCTGCTTGCATTATTAATCCTCCTGATTGTTATCCGACAGGTATCGCGTATGAAAAAGAAGGAAAAAACCGAATGGGAATAAAATTTAATAATATCGCAAAGAAGGCCTACAAATGTAGGCCTTCTTAATTAAAAATTATTTAACCTATAATATATTATTTAAATCGTAAAATAGTTTTTAATTACAAAACTCAAATATAGAAATAGATTTCAGGTATAAGAATATGAAGGCAATTGTATTGTCAGGCGGTAAAGGTACAAGACTCAAACCTATGACACATACTACAGCAAAACAGTTGCTGCCCGTTGCAAATAAGCCAATACTGTTTTATGTACTGGATCAAATTACCGAAAGTGGAATTTTAGATATCGGTATTATCATTTCACCCGAGACGGGAGATGATATCAAGAAAAATGTAGGCGATGGGGCTAAATGGGGAGCTAAAATCACCTATATATTACAACCCGAACCGGGGGGATTAGCACACGCAGTCAAAATCGCTCGCCAATTTCTTGATGATTCGCCATTTTTGATGTTTTTAGGCGATAATTTAATTCAGGACGGTGTAAAACGTTTTGTCAGCGAATTCGAATCTAAATCTCCAGATGCTTTAGTATTATTAAAAGAAGTGGAAGACCCAAGGCTTTTCGGAGTAGCCGAACTAGACTCTGAAGGTAAAATAACCAGATTAATTGAAAAACCCAAGGAACCAAAAAGCAATCTTGCGCTCGTAGGTGCTTATTTATTCAATCCCAAGATACACAAGGCCATTGACCGTATCAAGCCGTCCTGGCGGGGAGAACTGGAAATAACCGATGCAATCCAAGAATTATTGTATATGGGACATATTGTAGAAAGCCATATCTTAAATGGATGGTGGCTCGATACCGGTAAGAAAGACGATATGCTTGAAGCCAATCGAGTTGTTCTGGATGATTTGTTGAAAAGAAACATAAAAACGAATATAAATAGTGATTGTCGTATTGAAGGACGTGTGGAAATCGGTGAAGGCACGGTAGTAGAGAATAGCATTATTAGAGGTCCGGTATCGATAGCTGAGAACTGTAAAATTGTTAACTCTTTTATCGGTCCTTATACCAGCATTGCTTCAGGTACATTTATCGAGAATTCCTCAATTCATCATTCAATACTATTGAGTAACTGTACAATAATGGATATGGAACATCTGATCGACTGCATAATTGGCAAGAACACAAAAGTTATTAAGAAAAAAGCTGTTTCAAGGTCGATCAAGTTATTTGTTGGTGATGATGCTGTTATTGAATTATAATGTAACATCAGATAATTATAATTAATCCGATCGAAAATGATTAAAGAATATCCTCTTGAAGGTGTTAAAACATATCAGCTTAATATCCTGCCAGACGAACGAGGTTTTTTTATTGAAGCTCTGAGAAATGACTGGACTGATTTCGTCCAGGATGAGATTGTTCAAGCCAATCTGAGTTATACCTATCCGGGAATCGTACGTGCATGGCATAAACATCTACATGGACAGGTAGATTACTTCCTTGTTCTAAAGGGGGCATCAAAAATATGTGCTTATGACGAAAGTAGTAAGCACCTTGTTGAAATTATTGCTGATAGCAAAAAACCATTGTTAATAAGAGTACCCGGCCATTATTTACATGGATTTAAAGCAATAGCAGAGGAGCCTTCCCTGATGATCTATTTTGTCAATAAAATTTATAATTACCAAAACCCCGATGAAGAACGTATTCCATGGGATGATCAATCGATAATTCCACTTAAAATAAATGGAAACGCCTTAGATCCTCGTGTTGGCCATACATGGGACTGGTTTTATCCACCACATAAATAAATTATAAGAAATAAGATGAAAATATTAGTAACAGGTGGTGCTGGCTTCATCGGTAGCAATTTTGTTCGTTATATAATCCATACTCACCCCGATTGGAAAATAACAAATTATGATAAATTAACATATGCGGGTAACCTGGAGAACCTGAAGGACTACGAGGATAATGCATCGTACAGTTTTGTAATGGGAGATATTTCTGACAGACGAATGGTGGATAGTGTTTTAGACAGTGGATACGATGTAATTATAAATTTTGCCGCCGAGTCACATGTTGATCGGAGCATACTGGATTCGTCGCCTTTCGTAGAAACTAATTTCAAAGGCACTCAGGTTTTACTTGATAGCGCTAAAGAACATGGAATCGGTCTATATATCCAGGTTTCAACTGACGAAGTTTACGGCTCACGAGAGCAAGGATACTTTAACGAAAAATCCCCATTAAATCCCAGCAGTCCTTATTCTGCGTGTAAAGCAGCTGCTGATTTGTTGTGTCTGGCATATCATAAAACCCATTTACTACCCATAATTATAACCAGATGCACCAATAACTATGGTCCATATCAATTCCCCGAAAAACTGATCCCGCTGGTAATAACAAACGCACTTGAAGATAAACCTATCCCTGTCTATGGCGATGGCCTTTATCGCCGAGACTGGATTTATGTTGAAGACCATTGCAGAGCATTAGAAACAACTATATTAAAAGGAAAACCGGGAGAGATATACAATATATCTGGCGGACAGGAGAAAACGAATATAGATTTAATCCAAACTATTCTTCAAATTCTGAATAAACCTGATAGCCTGATTCATTATATTAAAGATAGACCTGCACACGATAGAAGATATGCAATTGATTCATATAAAATATCATATGAACTCGGCTGGCATCCCATATATTCACTAAATGACGCCCTTAAATCAACAGTTGACTGGTATATTAATAATAAAAACTGGTGGTTGAAAGTTAAGAGTAAAGAATACATGGAATATTATAAAAGGGTATATCTCAATAGATGAGGGTACTGATAACCGGATCAGACGGACAGCTTGGCACAGATTTATGTAAAGTTCTTAACAACCATACACTCATACCTCTTACCATCAAAGATGGTGATATCTGTGATTTTTCGTTTGTCTCTAACCAGTTTAATCGGAGTAAGCCAGATGTAATTATAAATACAGCTGCTTATGTACGCGTGGATGATTGTGAGGATAATAAAGAACTGGCATTTCAAGTTAATGCTATAGGTGCCAGAAATGTCGCTGTTGTCGCCGAAAAACTCGGATCTAAACTCGTGCATATAAGCACAGATTATGTTTTTGGTGGTGAGACCACCATCAGATATGTTCCTTATACAGAATTTGATGAACCCATTCCGTGTAATTTATACGGCCGTTCAAAGCTTGCTGGCGAAAAGTTTGTAATACATTTATGTAGCAAACACATGATCGTCAGGTCATCTGCTCTATTTGGAACAGCCGGTGCGATGGGCAAAGGCGGCAATTTTATCGAAACTATCTTGAGAATTGCAACAGAAAATAAGGAATTAAGAGTGGTAAACGATCAGATTTTTTCGCCCACATTTACACAAGACCTGGCTTTAAGAATTTCGCAATTAATCGAAACCGATTATTATGGTACTTTTCATGTTACCAACAGCGGTATATGTTCATGGTATGAGTTTGCCGTCCAAATATTGGCTGAAGCGGGCTATAAAAATGATGTAATACCGATTACTTCAGCACAGTTTCCTCAAAAGGCAGCAAGGCCGCGTTATTCCGTCCTAGATAATTTTCATTGCAGGCTATTAAAATTTTCTGAAATGCGTGATTGGAAATCGGCCCTGAAGGAATACTTTGTTCAAAGGGGATATACGGGCAAATGATGAATGTCGCGTGGAACTAAGAATTAAATTAACAGTTTAGGAGATTTAATGTTTGATTATGATATTTGCGTAATAGGTGGCGGTGGACGGGTAGGTTTACCCCTTTCTATTGCTTTTGCAGATAAAGGACTCAATGTTATCGTACTTGATAATAATAATCGGATACTTCAGTTATTAAGCAGTGGAATTATGCCGTTTAACGAGAACGGTTGTGATGAAAAACTAAAGAGGGTCCTGAACAAAACTCTGCATCCAACCAGCAACTTGAATATGATAACAAAGTCGAAATTTGTACTCGTTACCATCGGCACTCCAATCGATGAGCATCTTGGTCCCCGAAATAGCGACATATATAATCTTTTCAATGATATTTCTCCGTATTTAGTCGATGGGCAGATCGTTATACTGCGGAGCACTGTCCTACCCGGTACGAGCAAAAACCTGAACAGGATTATTCACAGGATAAAAGCAAAGGTTAGCATTACTTTCTGCCCTGAAAGGATTGCAGAGGGGAAAGCATTGCAAGAACTTGAAGAATTACCTCAAATCGTCAGCGGCTTTGATGACCATTCTATAAATGAGGTATGCCAATTATTCAGAAATCTTACCAGCGAAGTTATTGTGCTGGATCCCATGGAAGCAGAACTGGCGAAATTATATACAAACGCCTGGAGATATATCCAGTTCGCAGTCGCAAATTATTTTTATGTTGTTGCCGATAAAATTGGCCTTAACTATCATCGCATTTATAAGGCCATAACTTACAGATATCCTCGTGCCGCTGGTCTCCCCGGCCCGGGTTTTACTGCTGGTCCATGCCTTCTTAAGGATACCATGCAGCTCTTAGCGTTTACCGGTAATACATTTTACCTGGGTCAAGCGGCTATGCTGATCAATGAATGGCTTCCAAATTATATTGTAGATAAATTGAAAGCCAATTACGACCTGTCATCGAAAAACGTTGGTATTCTGGGGATGTCATTTAAAGCGGAATCAGATGATGAACGTGATTCTCTATCTTTTAAACTTAAAAAATTACTCGAATTTGAAGTGGCAAAATTATACTGCTCTGATCCATACGTAAAAAGAGATTATTTTGTTGAACCGGAAGAGTTATTGGAACATTCTGATATAATCATCATTGCCACTCCACATGATCGCTATCGTAGATTAAAAATATCAAAAGATAAAATATTAATAGACATCTGGAACATAGCTTCACATTACGACTTTAACACTGCACATTTAAAGTGATTTTATAATATTATTACAAAACAAATTTAATATGTTCATCAAAGCAAATTTATATGCGCAAACAATCAAAAACACAAAACACTTTAGGCGAATATGAAAACTGGATCAATGATATTTTGATCAAATTTCAGCATGGTGAGTTGAAGCTCACTCAAGCTGTTAGCGAATTAAGCAATCTCCCTTATGAAGATATAACATTTGCTAAAGTCGATCATCACAGAACCCTTAGAAAGGGATTCCCTGAGGTAATCTTTGGGCTCGGCAAGACAGAAGGTCAGATTGTTGAAATAGCAAAAAGCATATCAAAACATAGCCCTAAAATCTTAATAACAAGGGTGGGTATCCATACTTATAAAGCAATAAAATCTGTTTTACCCGACGCTGTTTATAATAAAGATGCAAAAGCCATTATAGTCAACAGTATAAAACATGAAAAGAAATATAAGGGTATCGTAGTTGTTACCGGTGGTACGGCAGATATATCAGTTGCTGAAGAAGCTGCAGTTACCGCAGAATTAATGGGTAATAGAGTACAAAAAATATATGACATAGGCGTGGCAGGTATACATCGCTTATTTGCCCATCTTCCGATATTACAAAAGGCAAATGTGATAATAGCGGTAGCGGGAATGGATGGAGTACTGCCTTCGATTGTCGGTGGTTTAGTCCAATGCCCTGTTATTGCTGTTCCTACAAACACAGGATACGGGGCTAACTTCAATGGGATTTCTCCATTGCTAACAATGCTCAATTGCTGTGCTCCCGGCGTTGGAGTTGTGAATATCGATGCTGGTTTCAATGCTGGTTATCTTGCTGGATTAATTAATAAACGATGAGCACTGACATGTCTTTAACATACAAAACGTCCAGCAAATTAGACCATTTAAAAAACATCCTATATAAAATGGATAAGATTGTTATCGCCTACTCAGGAGGCGTTGACAGTACATTACTATCAAAAGTGGCTTATGATGTGCTCAAAGAGAAGGCGCTTGTTGTTTTAGCGAAATCACAGTTATTACCATTAACGGAAATCGAGTATGCCAGACAGTTAGCCGATGATTTAAAATTCAATTTCATAGAAATAGAATTTAATCCGTTTATAATATCTTCTTTTATTAAAAATAGTAGCCGCAGATGTTACTATTGCAAAAAGTATTTAATCGATAATTTGAAGCAAATTTCAACAAAAAAAGGGATATCCTATATTTGCGATGGCTCAAACTCAGATGACTTGAAAGAACACAGACCGGGATTAAAAGCCCTTATAGAATCAGGCGTACGCATCCCCCTAGCTGAATCGAACATTACTAAAAACGAAGTACGTGTTATTGCTCATGAAAAAGGACTTCCTAACTGGAACAAACCGCCTATGTCCTGCCTTGCAACAAGGATCCCGTATGGAACAACAATAACCCCAAACCTATTAAAATGTATTGATGAGGGAGAATCGTTTTTAAATAATTTTCATCTGCAAAGCGTCAGATTACGACATCATGGGAAAATAGCCCGTATTGAAGTAGATGATGCAGACTGGCATATCTTTTCTACATTGGAAACCCGAAAAAAGATTAACAAATATTTAAAATCACTTGGATTTACATACGTATCTGTTGATTTACAGGGCTATAGATCGGGCAGTTTAAATGAGGCTTTATAAAACCTGACGAGCATAAACATGGGGAAAATCATCTTTTTCGATATATTTTCCGGTTGCAGTGGTGATATGATATTGAGTGCCTTAATTGATGCAGGGCTTGACTTCGAATCATTGTGTGGAGAACTTGCGAAATTACCGATATCCGAATATGAAATTGTTCAAAGAAGGGTTAAACGTCAAGGAATTGAAGCCACCTATATAAACATTATTTCTCATTCTGAAAAAGAAACTGCTGATAGGACATACCGGCAGGTATATGAATTGATAAATTCAAGCAGGTTGTCGGCTCAAATAAAAAAATTATCGACAAATATATTTAAGAGTATCGGTGAAGCTGAGGCACATCTACATAGTGTGCCGATTGAAAGGATTCATTTTCATGAAATAGGTGCGGTAGATTCTATCTTAGATATCGTCGGTTCAGTTATAGGTTTTGAACTGATGAATATTACCGACTTCTATTCATCACCATTCCCTGCTGGCAGCGGATACGTAGCCACTCCAGACCATGGCATATTACCCCTTCCTGCTCCCGCAACAATGGAGATTATAAAAAATTCCTATGCACCAGTAGTAGATGTCCCACATCAGGCAATGCACGGACATGAACTTGTTACACCTACAGGAGCAGCTATTATATCAACAATCGCAAAATTTGAAAGGCCTTCTTTCCTTTACGTTGATAAAATAGGATATGGCGCAGGGACTCGTGATTTCAAGGATTATCCCAATATCCTGCGCTTGTGGATTGGAGAACAGAAAGTCTCCCCAAATGAAGAAAAGTTAGTTTTACTTGAAACCAATATTGATGATATGAACCCCCAGGTTTATGATTATGTAATGAAGAAGATCCTTAATGAGGGTGCTTTGGATGTATGGCTTACGCCGATTTATATGAAAAAAAACCGACCTGGTATCGTAATGAGTGTATTGGTCACAGAATCCAAAGAATTAACAATTATTGAAACTTTATTAAAAGAAACAACTACTCTTGGTATAAGAAAAATGCCTATTTCTCGACATATTGCTCAGCGTGAAATAATCAAGATCGATACTACTATCGGTACAGTTAAAGTAAAAGTCAAAAAACTGGATAATCACGTGTTGGGAATAACACCCGAATATGATGATTGCTGTGTAATAGCTGGCAATACAAAATTGCCATTAATCGAAGTGTACCGAATTATAGAGAACGAAGTGCATAGATTAATCATTAAAGATAATTGACGTTGTTCATCTCCCCCTGTTAAAATAATACAGAATTTTATAGATATTTATAGAATTTCTCCATAGCACTGCTTCATCTCTGTATATTTAATTATTTCAGGAAATACGCAATTGAACGATGAACCAACACTGAGTATTAAAGAAGCCAGTCACATACTGGGCGTCAGTGCAGTTACATTACGGCATTGGACAGATGAGGGGAAAATCCCAGCCTTTATCACACCCGGCGGGCACCGACGTTACTCATTAGCTATCTTAAAAAAGTTCATTAGGAAATATAACCATAAGAGCAGCTTTCTTAAAGAGCTTTCCGGTAGTTTGAAGGATACAAGGTCCATACATCGTGAAATTGCCGCCCATTTCTTTAAAACTAATTCACCGGACGGCAAAATCAGCTCTGTAGCCAAAGAAAATTTTGCCTCATTAAGCCGTCTTTTTTTCAATCTGATAATAAAATGTGTCACCGAAAAACCTAAACAAAAAGAGAATTTAGATTTAATTAAGGAAGCAGGTTATCAGTTTGGCGAGATGGCGGCCAGATATGGCCTCGGGTTGACTGAAACAATCAACGCATTTGTTCAACATCGCAACCTCATTATAGATGCGACCGTTAAAATACTCGTAAAAAATGAAGGAGCCCATGTCCGTATAGGCAGGATAATATCTATGGTTAATCAAATTTTGGATGATGCGCTTGTTTCTCTTGTAATCGGATATCAAAAACACGGCAAAGTAAATGCAATCATGGACGGGACAGCGTAAAATGATATCAGTTTCACGTCTTCTATGCGATATGCATGGCCCCGGAGATTACCTGCGCTATGAAAATCATCGTAATATTGGTCCGGTAGTGGTCTGGAATATAACCCGTCAATGTAATTTAAAATGTTTTCACTGCTATGCGAATTCCAAGCCTGGAATAACTCCCCGTGAAATTGATACCAGATCAGGAGTCGAGTTTATTAGCGATCTTGCTTCTTTGAATGTACCTGCCATCTTGTTTTCAGGTGGTGAACCATTGATGCGAAAAGACATTCTAAAACTTGCTGCATTTGCACATTCCAAAGGGATCAAAACCACTCTATCTACCAACGGAACTCTGATTAACGAAGATCTTGCCAGTGATTTAAAACAGCAGGATTTTACAGAAATCGGTATTAGTCTTGACGGTAGCCAAAGCACAAACGATTATTTTCGTGGTGTTAAGGGAGCATATGATTCAGCCTTAAGCGGTATCAAAAATTGTAAAAAATACGGTCTGAGAGTATCTCTGCGTTTCACAATTACTTTATATAACTATCAGGACATACCCGCAATTATGAATTTGTGTGAACAGGAAGAGATAGACCGGATATGTTTTTATCATCTTGTATATACGGGTAGAGGCACTGACCTTCGAAACGAGGATTTAAACCATCATCAAAAACGTCATGTATTGGATACTATATGTGAAATGACGCTGGACATGTACAGTCGCGGTCATAAAAAGGAAGTACTGACAGTGGGTAACCACTGTGATGGAATTTATATTTATTTTAAATTAATGGAAAGCGATCCCATGCGTGCAGAACACGCTTATGAACTGTTGCATATAAATGGTGGCAACAATTCGGGAATAAAAATAGGGGCTGTTGACGATGAAGGTAATGTGCATCCTGACCAATTCTGGTGGCATTATTCGCTTGGCAACATACGAGAAAGGAAATTTAGTCAAATATGGATGGATCTTAATGAACCATTGCTTCGTGGTCTTCACAACAGGAAACATCTGCTCAAAGGCCGATGCAAATATTGTAGATATCTTTCTATCTGTAATGGCAACCTGCGCGTGCGGGCTGAAGCTGTTTATGGAGATATCTGGGCTCCGGATCCGGCCTGCTATCTTACTGACGAGGAAATAGGCATTCTGTGAACCATATACATATGAATATCATCCAACCCGATTTGAAATTAGTCGCCTGGGAGATAACTGCAAAATGTAATCTCAACTGTGCACATTGTCGTCTGTATGACGACAACAATGAACGTAAAGATGAATTGACTACACAGGAATGCTATCAGCTTATAGAACAGATCGCCAGGGTCAGTCGACCGGTCATCATACTAACGGGGGGAGAACCTCTTTGCCGCACCGATATTATAGATATCGGGAGGTATGCAACCGAGCGTGGCATGCGTGTAGTCCTTGGAAGTAATGGAACGCTAGTGACCGAGGAAGCGGTCAATAAACTTAAAACAATTCCAATCTCGCGTTTGAGTATAAGTATAGATTTCCCCAATGCTGAAAAGCAGGACGAATTTCGTGGCCGCCGTGGAGCATTCGTGGCTGCAATGAGAGGTATAAAAAACGCCCAGAAAGCCAACATTCCCGTTCAGATTAACTCCACTATAACTAAACTAAACCTCCCTTTTCTAAATGATCTTGTAGAATTTGCTCTATCTGTAGGGGCAGTAGCATTTCATCCATTTCTACTGGTACCAACAGGACGCGGCAAAGGGCTTGCCAATGTTCAATTATCCCCGGATGAATATGAGGAAACTTTAAACTGGATTTATTTAAAGCAACAGCTATTTAAAGATAAGATGTTTTTTAAACCCACCGATGCTCCCCAGTATCTCCGAGTCGTCTATCAGAAAAACATGGGGGATACGTTATCGAATGGATCAATTTCTAAAAAATACGAAGTTTCTGACTGTTTAACCCGCGGGTGTTTGGCAGGAACGAGTTTCTGTTTTATATCTTCAACAGGCAAGGTCAAAGGCTGTGGTTATCTCAATATTGAAGCCGGGGATATCCGTAAACAGACATTTAAACAGATATGGGAGGAATCGTTATTATTCAATCAACTGCGCAATCTTAATAATCTGAAAGGAAAATGTGGAGTATGTGAATATAAAATCATTTGCGGTGGCTGTCGAGCTCGCGCCTACGAATTTACAGGAGATTGCCTTGCTTCAGAACCTGACTGCGTCTACATTCCCAATTCCTTAAACATGGCATGAAATGACATGAATATCAAAATCAATAAGTTTATTAAAGATAATATCGATTCCAGGATATTAAATTATATACAGCTGCAATTCCCCCTTGTTTCTGAGCCCTTCAAAGCTATTGGTGAACTTATGGGCATCGGCGAAGAAGAAACAATCCGCCGCATTCAAAATCTCAAGCAACACAATATTATAAGATTTATCAGTCCCGTCCTTGACGCACAAAAGCTCGGATATCAAACGACTTTAGTTGCTATGGTAATTCCCAGTAGATATTTAAAAGTAGCCGAACGGGTGATTGCGGGACATCCATCGATCAGTCACGCCTATTGGAGAGAACATCAATATAATTTATGGATCACTTATGCTGTTCCACAAAATGTGAGCATCGATAAAGAAATAGATGCTTTTTCTCAGGCAGTGAGAAGCACTGATACGCTTTCATTACCTTCGATAAGAATGTTTAAACGCATGGCTTATTTTAATATGGGGATACCCGGCTACGATTTATCTTCACATAAGCCGAATACATATCTGTATTCAAAGGGTCGAGCCCATTTAACAAGTTTTGAAAGAGCTATATTGAATCTATTACAGCAGGATTTACCCCTGATGCCGCTACCTTATAAGGGGATCGCCGATGCAGCAGGAATGGAATTGGAAGACTTTTTAAGTTCATGCAGGTCATTGATGCATCGGAAGATAATTCTCCGATATGGAGCCGCCGTAAATCACCGCAATATAGGTTATCATGCTAATGCTATGGTTTGCTGGAAAGTTCCGACCGAAAAATTAGATAACATTGCGCGGGAAATAGTAAAAATGGATCAGGTAAGTCATTGTTATGAACGAAACACCGGTCACAACTGGCCTTATAATCTATATACGATGTTTCATTGTCAGACAAGGGCAATATGCCACGATTTAGTTAACAGGATTTCGGTAAACGCAGGTTTAAAAGACTATTTAATTATATTCTCTACTCGTGAAATCAAAAAGGTGAGAATTATTTATCGAGTTTGAACATGCAACATCATCAACTGTATTTTCCTGTAGCACTGAATATTACGAACAAAAAATGTATCGTTATCGGTGGTGGCAAAATTGCATTGCGCAAAGTTAAATCACTCCTCGAATTCGGTGCGAATGTAGTGGTCATAAGCCCCCGCGTGTGTGACGGTCTTAACAAGCTTATTACCCTAAATAAAATAAAAGTATTACGCAGGGAATTTCACAGGGGTGACCTTAAAGGAAGTTTTTTAGTAATAGCGGCGACTTCAAAGTACAAAACCAACCTCAGGATTGCAGAAGAGGCTCGTAGGGAACATGTTTACGTAAATGTTGTTGATAATCCGGTAATATGTGATTTTATAATGACGTCTTATTTTCGGCGTAAAAAACTTATTGTAGCGATCTCTACGTCTGGCCTCAGTCCGGCGCTGGCTAAAAAATTAAGAATGTACTTACAAAAAATAATAGGTAAAGAATATGGCGATCTGGTTGAACTCATTGAAGATATGAGAATTTTACTAAAAAATAAAAATATTAAAGCAGGAAGCAGAAAATGGCAGCAGGCACTAAATCTTGAAATATTGATAAGCCACCTAAAAAATAAGCGCAGCATAGAAGCCAGAAACCTGGTTCTTGATAAACTTGGAATTTCCGGAGATCAACTGGAATGAAATTTTTACTCACCGGAATAGACTATCGAACTTCTCCTGTATCTTTGAGAGATACAGTCTCTGTAGCCCCGGAAAAACTACCACTTTTTCTCGCATCTCTAAGAGAACTTATACCTTATGCTGTCATTCTTTCAACATGTAATAGAACAGAAATCTACACAACTGAAAGCGATTATATAAGTACAAGAAAAGCGAATTATAACTTGCTATTTGGATTATTTGGTAAATATGATGAGGACGTAACGAAGTTCAGCTATGAAATGCGTGATCTGAAAGCTGTTGAACATCTCTACAGAGTTGCCAGTGGTCTTGAATCCATGGTAGTTGGAGAATATGAGATTTTAGGACAGGTAAAAGAAGCCCTGGATGTAGCCGAAAAAGCAAATATGGTTAATCTTCCGTTAAGGGAGTTATTCAACAGCGCTATCAGAACAGGTAGAAAGGTGCGCACAGAAACAGATATAAGCAGAAATGCACTGTCGGTTAGCTCTATTGCTATCGACTTTGCTGAAAATATTTTAGGTACACTTAGCACAAAAAAGATGATTATAATAGGTACAGGTGAAGCAGGAAAGCTGGTCGCACGTATAGCAATTAAGAGGGGCATTAAAAACATATCGGTTTCAAGCCGAACAAGAGAACGGGCAGATGAATTTGCGAGGAAACTTCAATGCAGATCATTTGCCATTAGTGAAATGGAGGAAGAACTAAAAACGGCGAATATACTAATTACGTGTGCTGGCGCACCGCACTGGATAATTGACCACAAAATCATTCAGCGTGTAATGCAGCATCGACATCGTGTACCGCTGATTATAATTGATATTGCTGTACCCCGAAACGTTCAACCGAATGTATCAGAGCTGAAAAATGTTTATCTCTACAATATAGACGATTTAAATCGCGTATGTAATCTAAACAGAGAGCAGAGAGAGAATGAAATACATCTCGCTGAAAACATTATAAAAGAGGAACTTGCCAAATTTTATATCTGGTGGCAGCAATTCAAATCAAGGCCTATCATAACAGTCCTGATGAAAAAAGCGGAAACTATCAGGGTTGCTCAATTAAATCAAACCATAAATAAACTACCACCCCTAACAGACGACCAAAAGCGTTGTCTCGATGCTATGACCAAGTCTATTGTGACAAAGATTTTAACCGAGCCTATTAGCTATTTGAAAACTTGTAAAGATGGTGAATACCTTAATATCGTTAAAGAGATATTTGGGCTGGATGGAGATTCAAAAGCTTGAAAAAACTTATTGTGGGCTCCCGTAACAGCAAACTGGCGGTGATTCAAGCCGAATCGGTAATTAATAAGTTAAAGTCCAAAGATAATATCTATAATATAATATTATGTAAAATAAGTACTACCGGCGATAAATTTCGTGATATCTCGCTTGAACAGCTCGGTGTGGCTTCTTTTGTGAAAGAACTCGAGGAAGCACTTCTGGAAAGAAAAATAGATATTGCCGTACATAGTATGAAGGATGTTCCCACCCGGACTGCGCCGGGATTACGTGTTGTGGCAGTAAGCGAAAGGTTAGATCCAAGGGATGTGTTAATATCATCTACGAGTTTAAATAACATGGTATCCGGATCAACTATAGCTACAAGTAGTTTACGAAGAATAACACAGCTATCATTTATTCGCCCCGACATAAATACAAGTCCCATACGCGGAAACATAGATACACGAATACGAAAATTTAAAAACGGAGAGGTGAACGGTCTTATTACAGCAGCTGCAGCTTTAATCCGCATGGGATGGGAAAAAGAAATCACAGAATATCTTCCCATAAAATATTTTCTACCGGCTGTTGGCCAGGGAGCGCTGGCACTTCAGGTGCGGAATAATGATTATGAGCTTATCGATTTTATTCGACAGCTGAACGACTTGTCCGCATGGCAATCAGTAATGGCCGAAAGATCTTTTTTAAACGAGCTTGGAGGTGGTTGCCGTGTCCCTATTGCGGCATTGGGCATTGTTGAAAATGGGAAATTATCGCTGGAAGGAATGGTTGCGGGTATAACCAGTCACTCTATACTACGATACTCGATTAGCGGCGACGCAGACGATTACATTGAATTAGGGAAAACCCTGGCTAAAAAAATGATGAATTCCGGCGCGGCACAGCTAATTGCGGAGTCAAAAGGCCATGAAACGGGGTAAAGTATATCTTGTAGGTGCAGGGCCTGGTGATCCCGGTCTAATAACTGTTAAAGGTTTAGAGTGCCTGTCAACAGCAGATACTGTTATATATGATCACCTGCTTGACGAAAGTCTTATAAATAACGCAAGAAAGGATAGCGAGAAGATTTATGTTGGAAAATCGGGCAGCCATCACACTCTGGAACAAAATGAAATCAACAAGCTAATAGTAACCAGAGCAAAAGAAGGTAAAATTGTTGTGAGACTTAAAGGTGGAGACCCTTTCTTATTCGGGCGTGGTGGTGAAGAAGCTGAGATATTGGCTTCAGAGGGGATCCCATTTGAAATTGTTCCGGGTGTAACATCTGCTATTGCCGTACCCTCATATGCCGGAATACCGGTAACACACCGTGCTCTATCTTCCTCTGTAGCTATTGTAACAGGTCACGAAGACCCTGCTAAGAAATCGGTTAATATCGCCTGGGACAAGTTAGCATGGGGAACAGATACTTTGATCTTACTCATGGCAATGCAAAACCTTCCCGATATTGTAGAAAAATTAATCGGTTATGGCAGGAAACCGGAGACACCTGTAGCAATCATACAGGAAGGGACAAGACCTCAGCAAATTACAGTCATCGGAACCCTTCATAATATTGTTGAAAAAGTAAAGGAATGTAAGATTGAGCCACCTGCAATAGTTGTTGTAGGCAGTGTCGTAACACTGCGGGATAAATTACGCTGGTTTGACAATGGTCCCCTATGGGGTAAGAGGATACTGATTACACGTGCCAGGAGCCAATCCGGCACACTGAGTAAACTGTTAAGAGAAAAGGGAGCGCAAACTGTAGAACTGCCGGCTATAAAAATACAGCCTTCGAATGCTATTAATGAAATGAATTCGGCATTATTAAAATTGTCTGAATTTCAGTGGATCATTTTTACCAGTGTAAATAGCGTAGAGAGCTTTTTCTCTCGATTAAACATACTGAATCTGGATAGCCGTGCTTTACACGGTGTTAATGTTGCTTCGATAGGACCCGCAACATCTGAATCACTTAAGAAATTCGGCATACGCGTAGATTATCAACCTACGATATATACGAGTACAGCACTGGCAGAAGGTCTAAAAAATTTAAATATTCATAATTCAAACATACTTCTGCCACGGAGTGATATCGCCGATGAAGATCTTTGTAAAAACCTGGAGTCCTCAGGAGCCAGAGTCCACAGAATCAATGCATATCTTACAAAACCCGATACGCGTTCGCTCGAGAAAGCGCTGGACCTGATACATGAAGGTAAAATAGACGTTGTAACTTTTACCAGTTCCTCAACTGTAAACTTTTTCATAGCATCAATGCCCGCAAATTTCAATCTACCACAACAGCTTATTATTGCATGTATCGGCCCCAAAACGGCAGAATCCGTTATTAAAGCTGGCCTGAAAGTAGATATTATTGCCAGACAACAAACAATACCCGGCCTCGTTGAAGCCATAGAAGAATTTTTTACCCATGGAGGCATAAAATGATTGGTTATCCAAACGTGCGATTGCGGCGATTGCGCAGCACAGAAAATATGAGAAGGCTAGTTCGTGAAACCATCGTATTTCCTTCTGATTTTATTTATCCTATTTTTGTTATCGAGGGCAAAAACATCAAACAGGAAGTTCCATCTATGCCGGGTATCCATCGTTTTTCACCCGATTGTCTTCCCGCTGAACTCGATGAAATCGCCTCTCTCGGAATACCGGCTGTTCTTCTTTTTGGCATACCCGATCAAAAGGATGAATTGGCTTCACAGGCTTACCATCCTGATGGCATAATTCAGCAGGCTATCCGTTTCATTAAAATAAATTATCCTCAGTTGCTTATAGTCACGGATGTCTGCCTGTGCGAATATACCAATCACGGTCATTGCGGAGTAGTTAAAGATGACTACGTGGATAACGATCTTACCCTCCCGCTGCTGGTGAAGACGGCTGTAAGCCATGCCGAGGCCGGTGCCGACATGGTAGCCCCTTCTGATATGATGGATGGAAGAGTAAAAGCCATCCGTAAAGGGCTGGATGAAAATGGTTTTTGTACCGTACCTATACTCGCCTACTCAGCAAAATATGCTTCTGGCTTTTATGGTCCCTTCCGCGAGGCGGCAGAATCTACACCACAGTTTGGAGACCGTAGAGCCTATCAGATGGATCCACCCAATCTCAGGGAAGCAATGAGAGAGATTGAGATGGATATCCAGGAAGGCGCTGATATGATAATGGTCAAACCTGCACTTCCATATCTGGATGTCATAAGATGTGCTCGCGATTCTTTCAAGCTTCCTCTGGCCGCCTACAATGTTAGCGGTGAATATGCGATGGTAAAGGCAGCCGCTATGAAGGGGTGGCTTGATGAAAAACATGTAACTATGGAGGTTCTTACCTCGATAAAAAGAGCAGGAGCCGATATCATTATCACCTATCATGCCAGAGAAGCTGCACGCTGGCTTAACGATGATAAAAGGATGCCATGAAAAAAAGAAATATTTCCGAACGATTTTTTAATGAAGCAAAGGCCTATATACCGGGTGGTGTAGATAGCCCGGTACGTGCTTTTAAGGCAGTGGGAGGCGTACCCCCATTTATCAGCAAGGGAATCGGTTCGAAATTATATGATGAAGATGGTAACCGGTATATAGATTATGTATGTTCCTGGGGCCCGTTGATTCTCGGACATGCTAATCCCCGTATAATTAGAGCGATATTGGATGCGGCCCGCCGCGGTACCAGTTTCGGTGCGCCTTCGAAAAGTGAAATAACGCTGGCTAAAATAATTTGTCAGGCTATCCCTTCCATAGAAATGATAAGGTTTGTAAACTCGGGAACAGAAGCAACTATGTCAGCCGTCAGATTAGCACGTGCTTATACCGGAAGGGATAAAATCATCAAATTCAGCGGATGCTATCATGGCCATTCTGACGGTTTGCTGGCAATGGCCGGATCAGGTCTGGCTACATTTGGGATACCAGCTTCGCGTGGCGTTCCACATAGCTATACACAGAATACCCTGATTGCCAGGTATAACGATATATCCGGGGTTGAAGCTCTTTTTCGTTCGTATCCTGAAGATATTGCGGCTGTGATTGTCGAACCTGTCGCCGCAAATATGGGTGTGGTCAATCCTAAAAATGGCTTTCTAGACAGACTGCGTCAAATAACAACTGAGCATGGCTCGCTGCTGATCTTCGATGAAGTCATAACTGGCTTCAGGCTTTCATACGGCGGGGCACAGACGATTTATAATATCAGACCGGATCTTACATGCCTAGGCAAAATCATAGGAGGCGGACTCCCCGTCGGTGCCTTCGGAGGCAGACGGGACATTATGGGTATGCTGGCGCCGGTTGGTCCTGTTTATCAGGCTGGCACGCTGTCCGGTAATCCTCTCGTTATGGCCGCCGGCATCCAGACACTTCGACTCTTAAGATCATCCGATATATACAGGAAGCTTGAGTCTAAAGCGATATTACTTGAAACAGGTATCAGGAGCGCAGCACTAAAAAATAATATCAAAGTACATATTTCACGTGCTGGATCCATGCTGACAGTATTTTTCACCGAGAAAGATGTTATAGATTACGAAACGGCCCAGAAATCAGATACTAAACGATTTGCCAGATTCTTTCATTGTCTTCTCAACGAAGGAATATACTGGCCACCATCACAGTTTGAAACAGCCTTTATCTCCACAAAGCACACGATAAAGGATATAAATATTACTATAAGAGCAATCGATAAAATACTGGCGTCAGTATATGCTAAATGCTAAAAGGACGTGACATCACCTTTGCCAGAGCAGGCTTATAAACAGAGATAGCACCTTCCGGGCAAACCTCCTGACAGCAAAAACAGCGGATACATTGTTCATACTTATAGAACGGCGGCTTATCTTTTTTACCTGTATGCCAGTCAATAGCTTTAGGGACTGCTGGACACATCTTAACGCAGGTGCCACAAACTGTGCATTTTGTCTTATCGATAACCGGTCTTTCACAGATCTGGTTTTTTATAAATTTCGTTAATCCACCGGTCGTGCAGTGAACAGGAGCTGATCGTTCCACTTCAAAGTCTTTAACAATAAAAGCATTTAATTCATCTCCCACAATCTCTATATTATCGTTATGATATGTACCAAGCCCCGAAAGTTCTCCCGGCTTAGATGTAGGTACGAATTCCGGATTTAAGTTTATTAAAAGGCAGGCAACTGCATCAACGGCCACCGGATCAGAAGAGAAAAGCAATACACCGAGTTTTCTTGGCTTTCCATTTCTTGGACCGTTACCTTCCATTGCCATTACAGCATCCATAATATATAGACGTGGTTTGATAAAAGTATTGATATCAACCAGCATAGTGGCAAAATCATAAGGATCGGGCAACTTTAAGTGAAACTGGCTTTTCATCATTCCCGGAATGCAACCGAATTGATTTTTTATGGCACCCGTTATTCGGGTCAGACCGTGGGTCTTAAGTTTTGGCAAACTTATCAGACCGTCGGCATCAATAACCCCGCTGGCAATAGTAAAGCTTTTGACCAGCAGTGCATCCTTATGAAAAACCTGTCGCCCAGTATCGAAATCAGCAAGTACAAAACCATAATCATCCCCAATTTCCTTGAGGCCCGAGCGTCGCATATTCCCCTCACATCTACCGATGGCTGATGAATCGCCGTAATGTACCCTTATGCCCGCTTTCTGTAATAATTTCCCAGTTGCTTTAAATACAGAAGGGTGGGTTGTTATGCATGTATCGGGTTTACTGCCAAGCAATACATTGGGTTTAAGGACTATCTTCTCTCCCGGTTTTATAAAACCGTTAATACCACCGAGCAGGGCTATTCCACGTTCAACAGATTTTTCTACAACATCTACGTTGTAGGATTCACAGCCAACAATGGCTACGACTGAACCGCTGATGGTTCCTCCTGTTGGATAAAATCTTTAGTCTGATATTTATAATTAAAGGCAAAACTGGTAAATGGATGACAAATTACATCAAATGGTGGGCGGTAATGGACTTGAACCAATGACCTCTGCGATGTCAACGCAGCGCTCTAACCACTGAGCTAACCGCCCTTCAACAACACGGCATTTTATCAATGCTAATTCAAACAGTCAAGGCAATATAACGATATCGTATTAAATAAAATGAACAAATGCAACGAGGGTTTATCAGCCCTTTGTAGATATTCGAGCATTACCTGTCATAGAAACATGTACAATGCTTCCACACTTAGGACACGTTACCTCTATTGTAATAACGGGTTGCCTCATTACACGTTCGATCAAAGTGGAGACCATGGTATCAAGCTGATCAATGCGTTTATACATCATTTCCAGTTTCCTTTCCATCTGCACCAGCTTGTCGAGCTGTTTTTCAGCTTCTTCGTACTTTTTATCGATCTCCTTTTTATCACTCATCCTATTTTTATCCAATGTTAAAGGAATAAATGGGAGTCAAATATATAATCCCCCTCTTTTCCCTTTAACTATACGCCAGCTTTACAGGCTTTTCTCCTGGACTCCCATTGCACTGAGCTCATCTTTATCCTTTTTAATACATTCCTCCAGTTTTCCACCCATAGCCTGCTCAAGATACTTGCGATAGGCCTCTTTAGCGGTAGGAGAATTTCTAACTGCAACTTTAGCCCTCTCCCACTCTTCCAATACCAGCTGATCCTGCCTATCCTGACTCAATGGAAACTCTATATCCATCAACGCTTCAGCTCTTTCAATAATTCTGTTCATAACCGCTCTTCTCAATCGGTCGAAAGACAGCAATTCTTGATCTTCATAGGGCCGTGAAGTCCATTGTTCATTTGCCATATATACGACCTCCCATATGCACTTTTATTGACTTTATAATATGCTGGTAATATAGCAATGTCAAGCACA
>Ga0272448_1000566_pt1:47500-56778 | contig 56778 bp, 48 predicted proteins | sample YNPCB0191_FD_202220 | JGI IMG/M metagenome (GOLD analysis project Ga0272448, IMG submission 202220) | Hot spring sediment microbial communities from Yellowstone National Park, WY, United States - YNP-CB-019-1 | ecosystem: Environmental > Aquatic > Thermal springs > Hot (42-90C) >... | reverse complement strand
CGGGGGGAGTTCCTGGAGGTCCTGGCCCACGGCGTCCCCGCCCTGGCCCGGATCCGCCGCCGGGACCACCCCGTCTGGGAGTTTCTCGACGAGCGGGAGGAGCGCCGCCTCCTGCCCCGCATCGAGGAGGGGGGCTCCATGGCGGGAGACCCATCCGCCCTCTCCGAGCGCGCCCTGGAGCGGGGCCAGTTCCAGCTGGGAACGCTGGGGGGCGGCAACCACTTCATCGAGCTGCAGGAGGTGGTGGACATTGCCGACGGGGAGACGGCGGAGGCCTGGGGCCTCTTTCGGGGCCAGCTCGTGGTGATGGTCCACTCGGGAAGCCGGGGCTTCGGCCACCAGGTGGGCGAGGAGTACATGGCGCTGGCCCGCTCCCGGCGGTTCGCCGAGCCCCATCCCAGCCGCGAACTCTGCTACATGCCCGTCGAGTCCCCCGAAGGCAGGCGCTACCTCGGCGCCATGCACGCCGGGGCCAACCTGGCCTTCGCCAACCGCCACGTCATGGCGGCGCTGGTGCGCAAGAACATCCTCCACCACCACCCCGACGCCCAGGTGGACCTCCTCTACGACGTCCCCCACAACATGGCCAAGCTCGAGCACCACGGCGGAAGGGACCTCTGGGTCCACCGGAAGGGAGCCACCCGGGCCTTCTCGGCCCTTCGGATGGCGGGGACGCCCTTCGCCCGGACGGGCCAGCCGGTCCTCATCCCCGGGTCCATGGGGAGCCGGTCATACCTGCTGGCGGGGATCCCCGACAACGAGAGGGCCCTCTGCTCCACCAACCACGGGGCGGGGCGCCGGCTGAGCCGCACCGCCGCCGCCGGGAAGGTTCGCCGGCGGGACGGAAAGGTCCTCGCGCCGGGGCTCATCTCCGACGAGGACTTTCGCCGGGCCATGGAGGGGATCGTTCTCCTCTGCGAGGACCGGCACGGCGTGAAGGAGGAAGCCCCCCAGGCCTACAAGGACATCGACGCCGTCATCGAAGTGGTGGCGGGGGCCCGGCTGGCGAGGGTGGTGGCCTCCCTCCGCCCCCTGGCCGTGCTGAAAGGGTGAGGGGCCTCAGGCCGTTTCACTCCTTCGCCCGCCAGAGGAGGGCCGTGCGGAGCACGGTGACGCCGGTCTTCGGCGCCGACACGGAGACCGTCTCGAAGGAGGGCGGCAGGGAAGGGGAAACCGAGGCTCCCGCCTGCCGGATCCGCTCCTCCACCTCTTGAAGGCGTGCCTGGGCTTCCGACCTTTCGGCCTCCAGAAGGCGAAGCCGGTCGTCCACCCGGTCGGCCATCCGCTTCTTGGAGAGGGTCCGGGAGAGGGCGCCCCCGAGGCTCCGGCGGGAACCGAGAAGCCCGCCGAGCAAACCCAGACCCGCGGACACGGCGGTCTCGGCATCCCGGGCCCGGGCCTCGGCCCGAAGGGACTCGGCTTTCAGGGAGAGTTCCTCGAGGCGGGCGTTCCACCGGTCCCGCTCCCGGAGGAGGGGCGGCAGGTCTTTTTCCCGTGCCTTCCTCTCCTTCTCTTCCCGGGCCGCCGCCACCCTCCGGAGAAAGGCCGCCTCCCCCTCTCCCGGCTCCTCCAGCAATCCCGTGACGGGGTCCCTCCGGAGGAGGAGGGGCCTTGCGGCCGCCAGGGCTTCGGCGGCGGCTCTGGCGGCCTTCTCGGGCGACAGGCGGGCCATGTACGGCGGAAGGGGTCCGGGGCGGGCGCCGGGCTCGGGGGCGGGTCCCCCCTCCTCGCCCCCCTCCCGGGGAAGGGCCGAGAGGTCCTGCTCCAACGTTTCCCCCTGAAGAAGCCAGGCCACCTGCACCGGGACCACCACCGGAGGACCTTTGGGGGAGGCACGGTAGGCCATCCGGGCCTCCACCCAGAGGTGGGGGTGGAGGTCTCCCCCGCCGGCGTACCGGGCGGTCCATCCGGCGGGTACGGGAACGGCCGCCGGCACCGGAGGCCTCCTCTCTCCCTCCCGCTCCGGCGGTGGGGAAGACGGCCCCAGCAGCGTCTCCAACTGGGCCGGCGAGAGGGGCCCCGCCAGGTAGGAGAGGCACGGGCGGGTCTGGAAGAGGACGGGGGAGTCCCGGCGGACGTCGTGGAGGAGAAAGGTTCGGGGGGCGGCCTCCGCCAGCCGCGCGGCGGCGGAAGCCCCGCCGGGTAAGCTTCCCAGGGCGTCGGCCACCCGCCTCCGGTCGGGTTCGGTCTGCAGGCGGCCCAGAAACCACAGCCCCGCGTTGGTGAGTCCCTTGTAGTCGAGATCCACGGGATTCTGGGTGGCGAGGACGAGCCCCACGCCGAAGGCCCTGGCCTGCTTGAGCAGGGTCAGGAGCGGCGCTTTGGTGGGGGGGTTGAGGGGGTGGGGCGGGAAGTAGCCGAAGACCTCGTCGAAGACGAGGAGGGCCCGGAGCCCGTCACTTCCCGGCTGCCGGCGGGTCCAGGCCGCCGCCTCGCCGAGCAGCCGTCCCAGGAAGAAGAGGCGCTCCCGTTCCGGCAGGTGGTTGAGGACGAAAAAGGTCTGGCCGCCGGCGGCGGCGGGACCCAGCCAGGCGTCGAGGTCCACCGGGGGGCCGGACCGCCATGGCCTCAGGGAAGGAGAGGCCAAAAGGGCGTTCAGGCGAAGGGCCAGGGCCGTCCGCTCCTTGGGGGGCAGGACGGCATCCAGGTCCAGGACGCCGATTCGGCGGACCGTGGGCTGGAGGACGGCCCGCACCAGATCCTCCAGCGCGGGAACGGTTCCCGACGCCCAGAGGTCCAGGAGCTGGTGGCAGAGCAGGAGCCCCTCGGGGCTGGTGGCCGGGTCGCCCTCCAGATCGAGGAGGGTAAAGAGCCCGGCGGCGGCCGAGAGGGCGGCGTCGGGGCGGTCCTCCTCCCGCGGGGGCGGCGCGAACCGCTCCAGCACGTTGAGGGGACGGAGGTCGGCGCCGGGGGTGAAGACGGTGACCCTCGCCCCCCGGAGCCTCCGGAAGTCCTCCTCCCCGTATCCCGCACCCTCCGCCGCTTGCCGCCAGCGGGCGGCGGTCTCGGAGGCGCGGGCCTCCCCGGTGAAGGGGGCGAAGTCCTCGGGCCTCCCCTCGGGGAAGACCAGCAGGCGGTTGCAGAGGTCGCCCTTGGGATCGAGGACCAGCGCCGGGATGCCGGCGAAGGCCGCCTCCTCCAAAAGGTCCACGAGGAGCCCCGTCTTGCCGGAGCCGGTCATGCCGACGACGACGGCGTGGGTGGTGAGGCGGTCGGCGGGAAGGTCCAGGCGCTCTCCGCCGGGAACCTTCCCCAGGTAAAAGGGGCGTGCCATGGAATCTCCTCCCCGAAGGCCCCATTTTACGAGCGTCTCCGCCGAGGTTCCAGGGCTCCCCTGGGCCCAAATTCCGCGATGGGTTGGTTTTGCCTTCGGTGAAGTAGGTTCTACACGAGGGAAAGGCTTGTTCTCTCGAACGGGGATGGGGCTTCTCCTCCGCGTTCCGCTGGCCAAGCCAGCCGGAACGCTCGGCTTGCCCCTTCGGGGCCCTCCCCGCCTTCGGCTCGAATGCCCCCAATCCCTTGGCAGGTGATGGGGTTATCCTTAAAATGTGAAAGGCTTCCAGGGACATGCACCGCCTGTTCGGTTCCCATCGTGGGATTGGGGAGTACCGCTGCGCTGGCGGGAAGGCGCCTTCTGGCGTATCCTGCGGCCTTCGGCAAAGAGGCCCCGGTGCCCTGGAATCCTGACCTGTACCACCGTTTCGGCCCCGAGCGGGAGGCTCCCTTCGAGGACCTCCTTTCCCTCGTCCGTGTCCGGGAAGGGCTCCGCGTTCTGGACTTGGGTTGTGGCACCGGAAGGCTCACCGCCCGGCTGAGGGACCATCTACCTTCCTCGACGGTGCTGGGGCTGGACCGCTCCGCGGAGATGCTGGAACGGGCCAGGCCCCTTCGCCGGCGAGGGCTTTACTTCTGCCGGGGCTCCATCGAGTGGCCCTTCGGCCGGTGGGACCTCGTCTTCTCCAACGCGGCCCTCCACTGGGTGGAAGACCACCCGGCGCTGATTCCCCGCCTTCTCGGTCTTCTCCGGCCGGGCGGCCAGCTGGCCGTCCAGATCCCCTCCAACCACGACCACCCCGCCAACCGCGCCGGGGACCAAACGGCCGAAGAAGAGCCCTTTCGGACCCTCCTTCGGGGCTTTCGCCGAACCGTCCACGTCCTTCCCCTGGCGGACTACGCCACCCTCCTCCACGGTGCCGGCGGCGTCTCCATTCAGGTCTTCGAGAAGGTCTACCTCCACCGCCTGAAGGACGCCGGCGCGCTTCTGGAGTGGCTTTCGGGAACGACCCTCCTTCCCTATCTCGACCGCCTTCCAGAGGCGGGGCGGGAACGGTTCCTCGGGGAGGTGGGCCGGCGCCTCTCGGCCCTCTACCCCGGAAGTCCCGTTCTCTACACCTTCCGCCGGACCTTTCTGTCGGCCTTCCTTCCGGAGGAACTTTCGTGACGCCCACGCCTCCCGTCCGCGCCCTCGCCCTGGTCCTGGCTCTCCTGGCCTTCCTATCGGCCTGCGGGCCCGCCCCTTCGGGCCGGTCCACCGAACCCCTGGACGTGACCCGCGATCCGGTCCAGGAGGAGGCCTCCCACGCCATCCCCTTTCGCCTCGAGAAGGGCGGCTGGACCGTGACCATCACCCCCCGGGCCTCCTACGTTGTGCGCGGCATCGTGCTCTCGGTGGAACGGTACCGCTTCGACCGCAACGCCTTCCTCTCCCCCTGCGACGTAGCGCTGGCCTGGGGGCCGCTGGTGGAGGGAAACCTCTACCGGAAGATCCGCTGGGACCAGAGCGGGAGGTGGTACTGGTGGGCCTACGGCGCCTCCTTCCCCTACGACAACGCCTTCATCGCCCGCTACAGCGCCAACACGCACATCATCCCGGCGACGGAGAACGTGGGGAAGGCCGCGGCGGCCCTCCCGCGCCACCGCCCCGCCGAGCTCAAGGGCTACCTGGTGGACGTGGACGCCACCCGGGACGGGCAGTCCTTTTGGTGGCACTCCAGCCTTTCCCGGGAGGACACCGGGGACGGATCTTGCGAGGTTCTCTTTTTGGAACAGGTGGTCTCCCAGGGAAAGGTCTACCGGTGAACCGGGCGCCGGCCCTCCTGACTGCCCTTCTCCTGGTCCTCGCCGCCCTTCCGGCGCCGCTGGCCGAAACCTCGCCGCTCCGGGAGGAGGAGTTTGTCCGTCTTCGCGTCCGGGAGCCCGCGGGGGAGACGGTCCTGGAGGTTCCCCGGGAAATCCTTCGGAACCTCGGCTCCACCGGCGCCACCGTTCCCCTGGGCACCGAGAGGGGACGGGAGCGCCGGCTGGCGGTGGATCCGCTGGTGCGATCGCTCCTCTCCCTGCGGGCCTCGGGCCCCGAAACGGCCCTCTTTACCCGGCCCACCGACGCAGGCCCCCTCCACGTCTCCGCCAGGGTGGTGCGCAAACGCGCCTTCCGCCCCGGGGGCCGCCCCCTCTGGCTGGACGTGGTCTTGGAGCATAAGGACCTTTCGCCGCCCCGGCGAACGCAGGTGGCCCTTCCCTTGGCCGCCGCCTCCCTCGCCGGCCCTCGCCTTTTCGAATTGGCGGGAGTTCCCGTGGACCCGGGGGTTCTGCCGCTGCTGGAGGCGGCCCTTCGGGCCGCGGACCGGACGGGACCGGGGCCTCTCCTGGACGCCCGCACGCCCTGGGGAAGACTTCTGCTGACCACCCGCTGAACCGGCCGGCGGAGCCCCCAAAAAGGAAAGGCCCCTGCCTTTCGGCAAGGGCCTTTCCTGGTTAACTTCCCGGCGGCGACCTACTCTCCCACGCAGTTGCCCACGCAGTACCATCGGCGCTGAGGAGCTTAACTTCCGTGTTCGGAATGGGAACGGGTGTGACCTCCTCGCTAGGGCCACCGGGAAAATCCGGTGATTTTATCAATCAGTGATCGGGTAACGCCACGCCACGACGGAAGAGAAGGTTATGGTCAAGCCTCACGGGCGATTAGTACGGGTCGACTGAACGCGTTACCGCGCTTACATCTCCCGCCTATCAACCTGGTCGTCTACCAGGGCCCTTCAGCCCGTAAGGGAGGGAGGCCTCATCTTTGGGAGGGCTTCGCGCTTAGATGCTTTCAGCGCTTATCCCACCGGAGGTGACTACCCAGCGCTGCCCCTGGCGGAACAGCTGGTACATCAGAGCTCCGTCTATCTCGGTCCTCTCGTACTAGAGATGGATCCCATCAAGCCTCCTGCGCCCGCGACAGATAGGGACCGAACTGTCTCGCGACGTTCTGAACCCAGCTCACGTACCGCTTTAATCGGCGAACAGCCGAACCCTTGGGACCGGCTTCAGCCCCAGGATGCGATGAGCCGACATCGAGGTGCCAAACCCTGCCGTCGATGTGGACTCTTGGGCAGGATCAGCCTGTTATCCCCGGAGTACCTTTTATCCTTTGAGCGACGGCCCTTCCATTCGGAACCGCCGGATCACTAAGCCCCACTTTCGTGCCTGTTCGACTTGTAGGTCTCGCAGTCAAGCTCCCTTATGCCTTTACGCTCTACGGCTGATTTCCAAACAGCCTGAGGGAACCTTTGGGAGCCTCCGTTACGCTTTAGGAGGCGACCGCCCCAGTCAAACTACCCGCCTAACACTGTCCCCGGCCCGGATCACGGGCCCAGGTTAGAACCTCAACATCACGAGGGTGGTATCTCAAGGGTGGCTCCACCGCAGCTGACGCCACGGCTTCACAGCCTCCCACCTATCCTGCACACGTGAGGTCGAAATTCAATGCTAGGGTGCAGTGAAGGTTCACAGGGTCTTTCCGTCTAGTCGCGGGTAACCGGCGTCTTCACCGGTGCCACAAATTCGCTGAGCCCCTCGGGGAGACAGCGCCCAAATCGTTACGCCTTTCGTGCAGGTCGGAACTTACCCGACAAGGAATTTCGCTCACCGCGTCCCGCTTTTTCTGGCGGGGGTGGACTCTATCTTTATCCAGCGGATCGCAGGTTTTCCAGCATGGCCTGGACCGAGGGCTTGTTCCCCGTGTTCATTTCGGCCGCGACTTCGGCGATCTCCACAAGACCTTCCCGCGTCAAGTGCTTGCCTTCGGTCATCCATCGGACGACGCGGGCGAAGCGCTTGAAATCAACGGCTTTCTTGGTCTTGAGAGGATGCCGCTCGAAGAACTCCACGACCTTCACGAGGGATTCCAGCTTCCGGATCCGGAGTTCGTACCGATCTTCGTGGCCTTGTCTCACGACACCCGCCCCGAAGAATCGCTTGAGTCCGTACAGCACCTGAATGTCTCGCTTGTGCTGAACGACCCGGAATTCCGGCAGAACCTGGTAACCCAGGGCCATCTCCGGGTGCTTTACCAGACCTACGTAGAAGCACCCTTCACCATCGGTAAAACCCACGACCCAATCGGCTTTGAGATCCATGCGGCCTCCTTTCGGGGCGCAAGGCTGGATATCCGGCGTATAGCCTCTGGGGATCTCCTTTCGGATTTCCTGCGGATTGCCCAATCCCTGGCATTTTTACCGCAAGCCTTTCGGCCGCTGGTAGCGCAGGGCTCTCAGGGTGTTCCCGCATACAGCCGGATGTTTACCCACCCGTTGCCGGGTGGGGAGGCGACGAAGTCACCTTAGGACCGTTATAGTTACGGCCGCCGTTTACCGGGGCTTCGGTTCAGAGCTTCGCCTTGCGGCTAACCCCTCTCCTTAACCTTCCGGCACCGGGCAGGCGTCAGTCCCTATACGTCGTCTTCACGACTTTGCAGAGACCTGTGTTTTTGTTAAACAGTCGCTTGGGCCGATTCTCTGCGGCCCCTTTCCGCTACGACCGCGAGGGTTTTCACGTACTCGAGGCACACCTTCTCCCGAAGTTACGGTGTAATTTTGCCGAGTTCCTACCCGAGGGCTCACTCACGCGCCTTTGGATACTCTCCTCGCCCACCTGTGTCGGTTTACGGTACGGGCACCTCAAGGACTCGCTACGAGGTTTTTCTTGGCGGCATGGACTCAGTCAGTTACCTCTCGCCCGAAGGCTCGAGGCCCTCTCGGCTCTCGGTGTAATGGCTCCGTGGATTTGCCTGCGGAGCCCACCTACGACCTTCGACCAACACATCCATCCGTTGGCTGACCTATCCTTCCGCGTCACCCCTTCGCTGATAACGCCCCTGCGGTGGTACTGGAATATTAACCAGTTTTCCATCGACTACGCCTTTCGGCCTCGCCTTAGGACCCGACTAACCCTGGGCGGACGAACCTTCCCCAGGAAACCTTAGGCTTTCGGCGTGGCGGATTCTCACCGCCATTCTCGCTACTTATGCCGACAGAGTCACTTCCTACGGATCCACCCGTCCTCGCGGTCGAGCTTCTTCTCCGTAAGAACGCTCCCCTACCGCCCCCGCCTTGCGGCGGAGACCCGCAGCTTCGGTGCCTGGCTTGAGCCCCGGTACATTGTCGGCGCAGAACCGCTTGACCAGTGAGCTATTACGCTTTCTTTAAAGGATGGCTGCTTCTAAGCCAACCTCCTGGCTGTCCGAGCAGTTCAACAACCTTTTCCACTTAGCCAGAACTTAGGGACCTTAGCTGGCGATCTGGGTTATTTCCCTCTTGACCATGGAGCTTATCCCCCACGGACTGACTCCCGACCTCTCACTTGACGGCATTCGGAGTTTGATTGGATTCGGTACGGCTGACGCCGCCCTAGTCCATTCAGTGCTCTACCTCCGCCAAGAAACGGTCGAGGCTAGCCCTAAAGCTATTTCGGGGAGAACGAGCTATAACCGAGTTTGATTGGCCTTTCACCCCTATCCCCAACTCATCCAAGTGGTTTTCAACCCGCACTGGTTCGGACCTCCATCTCGTGTTACCGAGACTTCATCCTGGTCGGGGATAGATCACCCGGTTTCGCGTGTACCGCATGCGACTGAACGCCCTATTCAGACTCGCTTTCGCTACGGCTCCGGACCTGAGGCCCTTAACCTTGCCACACACGGTAACTAGCCGGCTCATTATGCAAAAGGCACGCCGTCAGGCCTTCCCCTTGCGGGGCATAGCCCTCCGACTGCTTGTAGGCATACGGTTTCAAGTTCTATTTCACTCCCGTCACCCGGGTTCTTTTCACCTTTCCCTCACGGTACTCGTTCACTATCGGTCGTAGGCGAGTATTTAGCCTTACCGGATGGTCCCGGCAGATTCCCGCGGAATTCCACGTGCTCCGCGGTACTTGGGAAATCCACGAAGGGGCGGACCGGCTTTCGCCTAAGGGGCTGTCACCCGCTATGGCCGGACTTTCCAGACCGTTCGACTAGC
>Ga0272448_1000566_pt1:0-45000 | contig 56778 bp, 48 predicted proteins | sample YNPCB0191_FD_202220 | JGI IMG/M metagenome (GOLD analysis project Ga0272448, IMG submission 202220) | Hot spring sediment microbial communities from Yellowstone National Park, WY, United States - YNP-CB-019-1 | ecosystem: Environmental > Aquatic > Thermal springs > Hot (42-90C) >... | reverse complement strand
CAACTTTTGCCCGGCTTGTCAACCCCTCGAACCTTCCGGCGGGGGTTGTCGCCACCGGCCGGTCGTCGCTGCTCTCCGGCCGGCGAAAATAGATATTAGTCCAAAAGCCTGCCCGTGTCAAGCCCCCTAGGGAGGACTTTCGCTTCGTCCTGCGAGAGGGGGGCCCAACTCCCTGAGGATTCAAGGGAAACCTCCCTAGGGGGCCCCGTCCTCCGCACCTCCGCCGGGGCTCCTGGCCCTCCGGGGAGGCACCGGGAGGCCTTCGCCTTGACCGACGGGGAAAGGGGTCCCTATATTCCGCTGAGGAGGAGGGACGCCGTGCCGTTCCAGAAGGTCATCATCCAGGGCCTCGTTCTCGATCCCCTCACCCAGTGGCCCATCCTGGTCCTGAAGGAGGAGGAGGCCAGCCGCCTCGTTCCCATCTGGATCGGAACCTCCGAGGCCAACGCCATCGCGCTGGAGCTGGAATCGGTGAAGGTGCCGAGGCCCATGACCCACGACCTGATCCACGGGATCCTGGAGAAGGTCGAGGCGCCGGTGGGAGAGGTCCGCATCACCGATCTCAAGGACAACACCTACTTCGCCGACATCGTGCTGAGGCCCCTCCGGGGCGGCGAGATCCACGTGGACGCCAGGCCCTCCGACGCGGTGGCGCTGGCCCTCCGGGCCCGGGCCCCCATCTTCGTGGAGGAGAGCGTCTTCGAGAAGTGCACCCGCCTGGAGGACAACACGGAGGCCCTGCGGACCTGGCTGGAAAGCCTCGATCCGGAGGACCTGGGCCGTTTCGAGATGTGAAGCCCCGGGAGGGGGGATTATGGGGGAGGCCAAGCCCGAACCGCCGGCGGCGCTGGTCTGCGCCATCCTCTACAAGGAAGCCTCGGCACGGGACGGAGCCCTGAAGGCCCTGGAGGCGGACTTCGGACCCGTGGCCCTCCGGCAGGAACCCTTTCCCTTCACCCACAGCGACTACTACGCCGCGGAGATGGGGACCCCCCTCCAGAAGCAGATCGTCCTCTTCCGGGAACCGGTGCCCCAGGGATTCCTGGCGGAGATCAAGAGCCTCACCAACCGGCGGGAGGCGAGCCTCGCCCGTCTGGGGCGCCGCCGGGTCAACCTGGATCCCGGCCTCCTCCTTCCCTCCCGGCTCGTGCTGGCCACCACCAAGGACCACGCCCACCGGATCTACCTCTCCCGGGGCATCTACGCCGAGGTGACGCTGCTCTACCGGAACGGCGCCTTCACTCCCCTTCCCTGGACCTACCCCGACTACCGGGAAAGGGCGGTCCTCGACTTCCTGGCCGAGTGCCGGCGGTGGTATCTTTCCCGGAGGGCCGAGGGGCAGACGGAGGAGGCCTGAGATGGCGTACATGGGCGGATCGGCGGCGGCCATGGCATCCTCCCTCATGGAGGGGTACATCCTTCCTTCCCCCGTGAACCTCAAGAAGCTCTCCGTGGAGGAGCTCCGCGCCCTCCAGTTCGAGGTGGAGAGGCTCCTTCGGGACCAGCGGGCGGTGGTGCCGGACCAGGCCGACACCGTGGCCCTCCAGAAGCGAAACCAGCGCATCCTCAAGCTCTCCCAGGCCCAGATGGTCATCGGCAACTACCTGGCCTTGAGGTCCAAGGGCCGGGCCTGATTCCGCGTCCCGCAACTTTCGCAATGGATTGGCCTTGCCTTCGGGAGATGGCGCGCTTTCTGGCAGAAAGGCGTGGTCTCTTCGATGGAGAGGGGGATTCTTCCCCGCGTTTCGCTGGCCCTTCCACTGGAATGCTCGGTTGGCCCGAGGAGGCCCCTCCCCGCTCCACGGGCCAGGGCCGTGGCGCCTCCTCCCGCCCCTCACGCCTTCTTCGCCTGCGGCTCCCCGACGCCCATTCCCTCGGCAGGCCATGGGCGGTCCTGAGAATCGGCGACTTCCTTCGGGACTTACGCCAGCGAGTTGGCTTTCCTCTGGGGTGACGGTTCGCTTTACCCCTTTTCGGCTCACCCTCCGGGGTCTGCCCGCCTTCCTTCCTGCCATCCTTTGCGCTTTTTCCCGGCTCCGGCGGGGTGCCGCCGCTTTTCAGGGGACCAGGAAGAGGCGTTCCAGCAGCAGGCGGGGGTTGACGTTCCGGGAGAGGTGGGCGGGGGCTTCCAGAAGCCGGCCCGCCAGGGTTTCCAGGCCCTCCCGGCCCCGCCTGGCGGCGGCCTGGGAGAGGCGTGGCCCCAGGTCGGCGTGGCGAAGGGGGGGAAGGTCCTCGGCCACACGCCGGGCGTCCCGGACCAGGGACCCCGCCAGGGCCACCACCTCCCGCGGGTTCTCCTTGGCCAGCGTTTCCAGGAGGGGAAAGAGCTCGGCGCAGAGGGGAAGGGAGAGTCCGTCGGCGAGGAGGCGGAGGAGGGCTTCCCGCCGGGCCTTCCCCTTCGGGGAGCGGGCCTCCTCCAGCCGGCCGGGCGCCCCGCCGGCCACCGCCAGGGCCGCCTCGTCGGCCTCAATGCCGTTGCGCTCGCAAAAGGCCCGCATCTCCCCCGGTTCCAGGGGAGCAAAGGCCACTTCGTGGCACCGGGAGCGGACGGTGGGCAGGAGACTTCCGGGGTTGGCGGTGACGAGGAAGAAGTGGGCGTAGGCGGGAGGTTCTTCCAGGGCCTTGAGGAGGGCGTTCTGTGCGTTCTCGTTCAGGGCGTCGGCGGGATCTAGGATGAAGACCAGCCTCCGGCCCTCGTAGGGGGGAAGGGCCAGGGGCTCCAGGACCCGGGATCTCACCTGGGGAAGGACGATCTGGGTCCGGGACTTGCCCGACTCCTCGCTGGTCTCCAGCCCCACCTCCCGTAAATCCGGGTGGATGGCCCGGGCGACCTTCCGGCAGGGACCGCAGTGGCCGCAGGCGAAGGGACCGGGCGCCTCGCAGAGAAGGGCCGCGGCGGCCATCCGGGCGGCGGTGGCCTTTCCGATGCCCTGGGGCCCCGTGAAGAGGAGGACCTGGGGCAACACGCCCTTTCCGAGGGCCTTGGCGAAGAAGCGCACCTGGCGATCGTGGCCGACCAGGGCCTCCATCCGGATCTCCCGGGGGGCGGCCTCCGGGGAGGGTTCCTCTTCGCCGCGTCTGGGGCGTGCCACGGCCCGACCTCCCGGTTTACTTCGCGCCGGCGGGCCGGCGGGCGGCGGCGATGCTGGCCTGCTGGGCGACGCGGCCCGCCAGGTCCCGGAAGGCGGCGGCCACGGGGGAATCGGGAGCGGCGAGCACCACGGGGGTCCCGCTGTCGCCGGTGCGGCGGACCGACGGGTCCAAGGGGATCTCTCCAAGGAAGGGAACGCCCATCTCCCGGGCGCAACGCTCCCCGCCGCCACGGGAGAAGATGTCCGAGATCCCCTGGCAGTGGGGACAGACGAACCACGACATGTTCTCCACCAGGCCGAGGACCGGCACCTCCACCTTCTGGAACATGGCCAGGCCCTTCCGGGCGTCGATGAGGGCCACCTCGTTGGGCGTGGTGACGATCACCGCACCCGTGAGCGGGACCTTCTGGGTCAGGGTGAGCTGGGCGTCGCCGGTGCCGGGGGGAAGGTCCACCACCATGTAGTCCAGTTCGGGCCAGTCCACGTCCTTGAGGAGCTGTTCCAGGGCCTTCATGACCATGGGGCCCCGCCAGATCACCGGCATGTCGGGATCCAGCAGGAAGCCCAGGGACATGACGTACATCCCGTGGGCGAAGATGGGGAGGATCTTCTCCCCCGTGGGGTCTGCCTTGGGCTTCTCCCGCACCCCCAGCATGATGCCCATGGAGGGGCCGTAGATGTCGGCGTCCAGCAGGCCTACCCGGGCACCGGAGGCCGCCAGGGAGGCCGCCAGGTTGGCCGCCACCGTGGATTTGCCCACGCCGCCCTTCCCCGAGGCCACGGCCAACGTGTTCTTCACTTGGGGAAGGAGGTTCTCGATGAGCGGGCCCGTCACCCCCCGGCTCACCTGGGCGTCCATGACCACCTCCACCTCCGAGACGCCTGGGAGGGCCTTCACCGCGTCGGTGGCCTGCTGGCGGAAGCGCTCCCGCACGGGGCAGGCGGGGGTGGTGAGGACGATACGGAAGGAGACCCGGGGGCCCTCGATCCGCAGATCCTTCACGAAGCCCAATTCCACGATGTCCTTTCCAAAATCGGGATCGATGACGGCCTTCAGGGCCTTGAGTACGGCGTGTTCGGTAAGGGCCATGGGGTTCCTTTCCAGGAGAGCGGTTCGCCTACAGCGTTCGCGTGGTGCTTCCGACGATCTTGAGGGCCACCTTCTTCGCCTCCTCCTCCTGCCCCCGGTGGAGCAGGGCCAGGATCTCAGGGCTCACGAGCTGGGCGGCGACCTTGCGGGTGAAGGCCTCGTCGTCGAGGTCCTGAAGGACCTCCCGCCGGAGGAAGCCGGCCAGGGACAGGAAACGCCCCCAAGCGGCCTCTTGTGCCCGGACGAACTCCTCCGAGAGTTCCCGCTCCCAGCCCCGGAGCCCTCCTCCGGCCCAGACGGCGAAGGAGAGCCCCTCTCCCGGGATCCAGAGGGGGAAGGCCAGGGTGGAGCCCTGGGGGTTCTTCTCGTCCCAGAGCGGAACCCCCGTACCTTCGAGGTCCCTCAGGGCCTGCTCCCGCCAGGGGACGGGGCAGGTCTCCCCGAGGAGGACCATGGAGGACTGGCGGAGGCCCGCCGTCGCCGGGGGGTAGTTCACCACCTGGGCGCCGGGAAGCCCCTGGAGCAGGGGACGTTCCGGGGGCTCGTGAACCACCACCGGCCAGGCAGCCCGGACCAGGCTCTGGACCAGGGCCTTGAGGCGGGGGCCGCCCCCGAGGGCCCGGGCGGGGCGGCCCGACGGCGCGTTCAGGAGAACGGGGACCTTCACGGTGCTCCTCCTTCGTCGTCCAGCTTCCGAACCCGGCGTTCGTGCCGGCCCCCTTCGAAGGGGGTCTCGAGCCAGACCTTCAGGACCTCTTCGCAGAGGCCCTTTCCCATGAGCCGGCCGGGGAGGCAGAGGACGTTGGCGTCGTTGTGAAGGCGGGAGTATCGGGCCAGGTAGAGGTCCGTGCAGAGGACGGCGCGGACGCCCCGGTGGCGGTTGGCGGCCATGGACATCCCCACCCCCGACCCGCACACGAGGACCCCCCGTTCCGCGCCCCCCGAGAGGAGTTCGCGGCAGGCCGCCCGGGCGAAGTCGGGGTAGTCCACCGAGGCCTCCGAGTAAGTCCCCACGTCCTGAACCTCGTGGCCCCAGGAAAGGAGCCGCTCCTTCACGAACTGCTTGAGTTCGAACCCCGCGTGGTCGCAGCCGATGACGATGCGCACGGCCTCACCCCCGGCCTCCAGCATAGGCCCCCCCCGTCGAAAAGAAAAGGCCCGCCCCGGGGGGCGGGCCTTTGCGCCGCCGTAGCTGCGGTTACTTGGTGGGAGCGGTCGTGGCGGCGGGCTTTTCGGCCGGCTTCGTGCCCTTGTGGTGCTTCTTGTGGGCGGCGGGCTTCTCTTCCCCCTTGGAAGGCTGGGTCTGGGTCTGGGTCTGGGTCTGGGTCTGGGTCTGACCGGCGAGCTTGGGGGAGGACTTCTGCGTCTGGGCCGGGTTCGCGGGGGCCTGGGCGAGAAGGCCGAGGGTCAGGATTCCGGTGGCAACGGCAAACACGATCTTTTTCATGGGACTCAACCTCCTTTCGGACAGTCCCCTTTAAGCAGGGTTCATGCCAGGACTTTCCCCGGATCCCGGCCCTCCCACCCGCCCCGGTCGTGCCCCCTTGACACGGTATGGGCGGAAGGCCCATGCCATTCAGGCACGCCTGTCCTTTTTGGCATCGGGCCAGTCCGGCCTTGCATCCCCGCCGGCCCTGTGCTTTTCTTGGTGGTCTTACAAGGGACCCTGGACTTCGAACGTTCCGGAGGTGCACGGATGGATGGCAGATCCCCCAAAGGCGGCCGTGCCCGGTGGGAAGAGCGAACGCTCAAGCCTCACCTCGAGAAACACCCCGAGCGGGACGTGGAGTTCTCCACCGTCTCCTCCCTCCCCGTCGCCCGGCTTTACTGCCCCGAGGACCTGGAGGGGTGGGACTTCGAGCGGGACCTCGGGTGGCCCGGGGAATACCCCTTCACCCGAGGGGTCCAGCCCACCATGTACCGGGGCCGCCTCTGGACCATGCGGATGTTCGCCGGCATGGGCACCGCCGAGGACACCAACGCCCGCTTCAAGTACCTTCTCTCCCAGGGGCAGACGGGCCTCTCCACCGCCTTCGACCTCCCCACCCTCATGGGACGGGACAGCGACAGCCCCCTCTCGGAGGGCGAGGTGGGCAAGGAGGGGGTCGCCGTCTCCACCCTGCGGGACATGGAGATCCTCTTCGACGGCATTCCCCTGGGAGAGGTCTCCACCTCCATGACCATCAACGCCCCCGCCGCCATCGTGTACGCCATGTACCTGGCGGTGGCCCAAAAGCAGGGGGTCCCCTTCTCCCGACTGCGGGGGACCATCCAGAACGACATCTTCAAGGAGTACATCGCCCAGAAGGAGTGGATTTACCCCCCCGAACCCTCGGTGCGCCTCATCGTGGACACCATGGAGTTTTCCGCCGAGCGCGTCCCCCAGTGGAACACCATCTCCATCAGCGGCTACCACATCCGGGAAGCGGGCGCCACCGCCGTGCAGGAGTTGGCCTTCACCCTGGCCGACGGCCTGGGGTACGTCCAGGCGGGCATGGCCCGGGGCCTGGCCGTGGACTCCTTCGCCCCCCGCCTCTCTTACTTCTTCAACTCCCACAACGACTTCTTCGAGGAGATCGCCAAGCTCCGTGCGGCACGGCGCATCTGGGCCCGGGAGCTCCGGGAACGGTTCGGGGCCAAGGATCCCCGCTCGTGGATGCTCCGGACCCACGTCCAGACGGCGGGGTGTTCCCTCACCGCCCAGCAACCGCTCAACAACATCGTCCGGGTGACGGTCCAGGCCCTGGCCGCCGTCCTGGGCGGGTGCCAGAGCCTCCACACCGACTCCATGGACGAGACCCTCTGCCTTCCCTCGGAGCAGGCGGTCACGGTGGCCCTCAGGACCCAGCAGATCCTCGCCGAGGAGAGCGGTGTCGCCAACACCATCGACCCCTTGGCCGGCTCCTACTTCGTGGAGAGCCTCACCAACGAGATGGAACGCCAGGCCTTGGCGTACATCCGCAAGATCGACGACATGGGCGGCATCGTGCGGGCCATCGAGCAGGGCTACCCCCAGCGGGAGATCGCCGACGCCGCGTACCACTACCAGAAACAGGTGGAGAGCGGCCAGAAGACCATCGTGGGCGTCAACAAGTACGTCATGGCCGAGGAGACGCCCATCCCCCTCCTGCGGATCCCGCCGGAGGTGGAGGAACGCCAGAAAGCCCGGCTTCGGGAAGTGAAGCGGACCCGGGACGGGAAGGCGGTCCTCTCGGCCCTCCGGAACCTCACCGCCAAGGCCCGCACGTCCGAAAACCTCATGCCGGCCATCCTCGACTGCGTGAAGGCCTACTGCACGTTGGAGGAGACCGCCAACGCCATGAAGGAGGTCTTCGGCGAGTACAGGGAAAACAGCGTGATCTGAGACCCCCTCCGGAGGCACCCCCGGGGCGGAGAGCGTGAACGGGAGGAGGGGATAAAGAAAAACCCACGCGCTGAACCCTGAGATCGGGGAGGGCCTCTATTTTTCACTTCTGGAACAGGGAGGTCAGGGAGGGGTTCTTCTTTTACTTTTTACTTCTTTTTCCGTCCCCTTGAGGGGATGGAAAAAACCAACGCCATCGGGGAGTCGGAGAGCCCCATGGCCTGGCCTCCCCCTGGAGCGGCGGTGTATACTGCCAAACTGGCGAGGTGGTCCATGAGCGAGCGCAAACTCCGTCTTCTGATCGGCAAGGTGGGCCTCGACGGCCACGACCGGGGCGCGAAGATCATCGCCCGGGCGCTCCGGGACGCGGGCTACGAGGTCATCTACACCGGCCTCCACCAGACTCCGGAGCAGGTGGTGGCGACGGCCCTCCAGGAGGACGTGGACGCCATCGGCCTCTCCATCCTCTCGGGGGCCCACAATACCCTCTTCCCCAAGGTGATCCGGCTCCTCCGGGAAAAGGACGCCGCCGACATCGTGGTCTTCGGCGGCGGCATCATCCCCGACGAAGACATCCCGGGCCTCTTGGAGGCCGGCGTGGCGAAGATCTTCACGCCGGGGACCTCAACCGCCGACGTGGTCCGTTTCCTCAAGGAGGAGGTGGAACCCCGGCGTCTGGCCCTGGCCACCTGACCCCGAGGGCCTTCCCGAAAACGGACGGCGGGCGCTCCGGTTCGCGCCCGCCTTTTCCATTCGGGACCGCCCGTCCCCAGGACTTTCTCAGGACACCCGCACGCGGTAGTGCTCCGGGTGGGTGAAGACGTGGGCGGCGAGCCCCAGCCAGAGAAGGCCGAGCAGGAAGGGGATGGCCACTCGAAGCCCCGGAGCCCCTTCCGCCAGGCTGATCCCTCCCTCACCCAGCCAGTACAGGCCGAGGACCGCATAGAACCCCATGAGCGTTCCCTTCCGGAATCGGAGATCGAGGGCCCGCCTCTTCCAGAGCAGGCCCAGCGTCACCAGGGCCGCCAGCAGGGTGACCGCGAGCCCGATGGCCAGCAGCGCTCCGCTACCTTTTGTCTCCATCTTCGTCCTCCTCCACGGAAACCGTTTTCTAACCCTGGGGCCCCGCCCCCGTCAAGGGGCCTCTTCCACCCAAATTCCGCGATGGATTGGTCTTGCCTTCGATGAAGTACGTGCTTCACAAGGGAAAAGCTTTTTCTCCTGAACGGGGAGGGGGCTTCTCCCCCGCGTTCCGCTGGCAAAGCCAGTCGGAACGCTCGGCCTGCCCTTCGGGGCCCTCCCCGCTCCACGGGCCAAGCCCGGGGAGCCTCACCCCACCCCTCACGCCTTCTTCGCCTACGGCTCGAATGCCCCCAATCCCTTGGCAGGGGATGGGGCTGTTCTTGGAATCTGCAAGGTTATCCAGGACTTGCACCGCCTATTCGGTTCCCATCGCGGGATTAGGGTTCCAGCACCTGCACCGCGTCGCCGGCGGCCAGAACACCCTCCCCCCGGTGGACGGCGTTCATGCCGAAGAGGACCTTCCCTTCCCGCCGGCGGTAGGAGGCCAGGGTGGCCAGGGGTTCCCGCCCCCGTTCGCCGGTGGAGGGATCAACGGAGGGGATGGAACAGCGGGCGCAGGGCTTGACCAGCCGGAACTCCAGCGAACCGATCCTCAAAAGCCTCCACCGGTCCTCGGCGTAGGGCTCCGCTCCCTCCACCACGAGGTTGGGGCGGAAGCGCTCGGCGGAAACGGGAGCCGGGAGACGGGCGTTCAGATCGGAGAGGGAGGCCTCCGTCAGCAGGAGGAAGGGAAAAGCGTCGGCGAAGGCCACCCCGTCCTCCGCTACCACCTCTCCCTGCACGCGGACGTCCCGACGGAAGGAGAGGGCGGCGCGCACCAGCCGGCAGGGCCGCCCCAGAAAGGCCGAGAGCCACGCCGCCGCCTCCTCGCCCTGGTCCTCCACCCGCACCCGGTCCTCCCAAACCTCCGCCTCCCCTTCGCTCCCGGGCTGGAGCGCCGCGGCGGGGAGTTCGGGCATCCCCGGCGCTTCGAGGACCAGGCCGCCATCCCGGAAGTCCGTCCCGATGAGGGCCATCCGGGGCTCTTCGCGCTGGGTGAGGAAGTGGCCCTTGGCGTCGGTGACCATCCATTCCCGGTCGTAGAGGAAGCCCCGGCGGCCCACCCGCCACCGGGGGGGAGAGAGACCGCGGCAGGATTTCACCGGATAGACGTGCACGGAGGAGAGTCGGAGGTCCATGGCGGCCCGCCCTTCCTTTTCCCGGGGGAGGGGAGGATGGGGATCACAGGAGGTGGAGCACGTGGAGGAGCTGGTAGGTGAGGGCCCCACCGCCGATGCAGACCGGGAAGGTCACCACCCAGGTGAAGATGATCTTGGCCCCCACGCCCCACTTGACGATCTTGACGCCCCGGGTGGTTCCCACCCCGATGATGGCGCCGGTGATGGAGTGGGTGGTGCTGATGGGCACGCCCGTCAGGGTGTTGGCCAGGATCGTCAGGGCGGCTCCCGTCTCCGCCGCGAAGCCCTGACTGGGCTTGAGGTGCGCCAGTCGAGCCCCCAGGGTCTTGATGACGCGCCATCCACCGATGATGGTTCCCAGGAACATGGCCGTGGCGCACAGCAGGCGTACCCACAGGGGGATGTGCATCTTCCCGTCGGCGCCCAAGCCGATGAAACCTCCCGCAAGCAGGGCCCCGGTGATGATCCCCATGGCCTTCTGTGCGTCCCCCGTTCCGTGGCTGAAGGCCATGAGCGAGGCGGAGATCAACTGGAGCCTTCCGAACCACCGTTCCACCTTGGCAGGGGGGATTCTCCGGAAGATCCAGAGGATCCCCACCATGAGGGCTCCCCCGAGCAGAAAGCCAAAAACCGGAGAGACGAAGACGCCGAAGACAATCTTGCGGATTCCGGCGGCGTGCAGACCTTCCGTTCCAGCCGTCGCCAGGACCGACCCCATCAGTGCGCCCAGAAGGGAATGGGAGCAACTGATGGGAAGCCCCCAGTAGGTGCAGAACGTGATCCAAATGGGGGCCACCACCACCGCGGCCAGGAAGGTGCCCATGGTAAGGACGTGGGGCTGGGCGATTTCCCGTCCCACGGTCCGGGCCACCTCGCTGCTGAAAAGGGCCCCCAGGAAGTTGAGGGAGGCTCCCAGCATGACGGCCTTCCAGGGGGTCAAAACCTTCGTGGAAACGACGGTGGCTATGGCGTTGGCCGAATCGTTCCACCCGTTTGTGAGGTCGTAGGCAAAGGCCAGAACGATGACCGCGAAGATGAGCGCCATGGGGGATTCTCTCGCTCGGCGGAGGGCCGTAGGTGGGCGGTCTCTGGCCGAGGAGGCCCAGTTTAGCATAACCGGGGGGCAGGGTCCACGGGTCTTGGCCCAAATTCCGCGATGGATGGGTCTTGCCTTCGGTGGTGCAGGTGCTTCACGACGGAAAAGCTTTTTCTCCTGAACGGGGAGGGGCTTCTCCCCCGCGTTCCGCTGGCCAAGCCAGTCGGAACGCTCGGCCTGCCCTTCGGGGCCCTCCCCGCTCCACGGGCCAAGCCCGTGGAGCCTCACCCCACCCCTCACGCCTTCTTCGCCTTCGGCTCGAATGCCCCCAATCCCTTGGCAGGTGAGGGGGTTATTCTTGGCATCGGCAAGGTTATCAAGGATTTGCACCGCCTGTTCGGTTCCCATCGCGGGATTGGGGCTCAGGGTCCCGGGATCCTTCCGCAGGCATCCCGAATCTTAACCGGAAGGCCGCCGGACCCGAGACCAAGCGCCGCCATGGCCATCGCCGCGAACAGCCACGGGGGGTCCGCCGGGCTGTTCCGATGGGGTTCCACTGTCCCCTTCCCCTTACACCCTTCGTCGTCCGGTTCCCCTTGAAACCCTCTGCGGGGGCGGCTTTCGGAGCCGTCCTTTTCCACCGGAGCTGTGGAAAGATCTGTGAAAATCCCTGTGGATATTTGGAGAACCCGCTGAAAAAGAAAGGCCGTGGAGCGCCTTGCACGCCGCTTCAGCACCCCTGAAGAAATGGTATTAGTTAAAAGGCTATATCTCGAATTGTTCGCAATCCACGTACCGTTTCGCCCCTCCTCCCCTCTTGACGGCCCTCCGGGAAGGCGGCCTGTGAAAAAAGTCCCGTTCCCTGGCGTGGGGGGGCCTTCACGGGCCATCGCACCGACCCTGAAAGCGCCGCTGGTAGACCAGCCCCGCCACGATGGCCGCCGTCTGCGGCCCGACGAGCAGGGCCAGCGTCCAGGGGACCTGCTCCTGGGGGCCGGGCGCCAGGTACCGGAAGACCCCCAGGGCCCCCGCGCCGCTGGCGAGGCTGGCTGCCAGCAGGCAGCGGCCGTAGAAGGCGTTGACGGCGTACCAGGCGCCGGGGCTTGTCCGGGTCGTCCGGGTCCGAAAGCCGTAGGCCCGGTTGGGGGGGACCTTCCCCAGGACGAGGGGAAGGCCAAGAAGGAAGAAGACCGCCGATAGAAGAAGGATCATCACCAGTTCCGCTGTCGCACCATCCATCGGTCACTCCTCCAGAAGTTCCCGAAGGACCTCCCGGGCCTCCGCCTCCCGGCCGGCCGGCACCCGAAGCTCCGCCGGCCCCACCAGCAGGTTGTAGCCGCCGAGACGCCCGGCCCCGAAGAGGTCCTGGAGTCCCTCCCCGGCCACCTGGCAGGGGATGCCCGCACTCTCGAGGAGGCTCCGGGCCAGACCCAGGCGGACGGAATCGGGCGCCCGGTACACCGTCACCGGTTCACCGCCCCGCTCCTCCCCCTTTCCCGGCCGGCCGTCCATGGCGTGTCCTTCCTCTCTTTCCCGGTCAGGGTACACCGCTCCCGCCCCTCCGGCCGTCAGAGGGGCCACTCCCCGGCCTTCAGGCGGGGAAGGAGGGGGGCGACGATGCGAAGGGTGGCGCCCCAGAGCTTGTGGGGCCCCAGCCGCACGAAGGGAAAGCGGAGCGGGCCGGGGAGGCCGGGCAGGCGGCGCTCGTCCTCGCCCCGGGCCTCCTTCCGGAGCAGGTCCTCCAGCGACGGCTCCAAAACCCCCTCCACCTCCTCCGGCTGGAGCCTCCAGGCCGCGGGCCTATTCACCCGGGCGAGGAAGGGGTGGATCCGGTACCGGCTCACCAGCGTTCGCACGGGAGGAAGCTCCGCCAGGATCTCCACCCCCTCCCGGGGGAGTCCGATCTCCTCCTCCGCTTCCCGAAGGGCCGTCTCCACAAGGGTTTTGTCGCCCCGCTCCCGGGCCCCGCCGGGAAAGGCCAGTTGGCCACCGTGGATCCCGCCGGGCGTCCGAACCACCAGCACCAGTCGGAGGACCCCCTTCCCGTCGCGGTAGACGGGGACCAGGCAGGCGGCGGGCCTCTCGGGGGGCACCGGGCCCAGGAGCCGCCCTCCGGAGCCCCGGCGAACCCTCCCTCCGGCGCCGCTCACGGGGCGGGGGCGCGGCCGGCGGCCTTTCCGGCGCGGCGGGGGGCGGGCAAGTACTCCACCGTCGGCTGGCTCCGAACCGGCTGGGGAAAGAGGGCCATGAGCTCTAGGATCTCGGGGGGCATGTCGGTCCGCACCGGCAGGCCCAGGCGCCTGGCCTCCTCGGCGGTGATGGGGTAGTCGTGGGTCCAGGTGCCCTCGGAGAGGAGGCGGGAGAGCTCCTCCGCCCGCTCAGGGCTCTGGCTCCGGCCCAGAAGCTCCCGGACCGCCTCCCGCACCTGGCGGATGGCCTTCTGGGCAACGTCGCAGAGAACCAGCGTCTCATCGTCGGCCTCCTCCGGGGGCTTTCTCTCCAGAACCTTGAGGAGGGACGCCGCCGGGTACTTTCCGAGCTGGGGGTCCACGGGACCCAGCACGGCGTGGGGGCTCATGACGATTTCGTCGGCGGCCAGGGCGATGAGGGTGCCGCCGGACATGGCGTAGTGGGGGACGAAGACCGTGACCTTTCCCCGGTGGGCCCGGACGGCCCGGGCGATCTGCAGGGAGGCGAGGACCAGGCCGCCGGGGGTGTGGAGGACCAGGTCCAGGGGCACCTCCGGATCGGTCAGTTCGCAGGCCCGGAGGACCTCCTCGGCGTCGTGAACGTCAATGTACCGTACCACCGGAAATCCCAGGAGGCTCATGGTCTCCTGGCGGTGCACCAGCAGGATCACCCTCGACCCCCTCCTCTGCTCGATGTGCATCAGGAGCCTCTGGCGGGAGTTCTCCAGGAGGCGCTGGCGGATGACCGGTTGGAGGGCGGAGATGCCCAGGAAGATCCAGAAGAGTTGTCCGATGTCCACGGCCATGGCGTCAGCCTCCAGGGTCAGAGCCGCCAGCCCCAGGCCCCCTCCAGCCCCAGTTCGTCCCTCTGGCAGCGCCTCGGCCGCCTTCCCCGGGGAGGGAGGAAGAGGCGGTGCAGGACCACCCCGGCGGCGAAGCCCCCCGCGTGGGCCCAGAAGGCCACCCCACCCACCTCCTCGGGGCCGAGCCCCTGGAGGGTACCCCCCAGCACCTGGCTCAGGAACCAGAAGAAGAGGTACAGAACGGCGGGAACCTCGAAGAAGACGGGAAAGAAGAGGACGGGAAAGAGGGCGATCACCCGAGAGAAGGGGAAGAGCACGAAGTACGCCCCGAGAACGCCGGCGATGGCTCCGGAGGCTCCCACCGTGGGCAGGGTGGAGGAGGGATTGGCCAGGAAGTGGGTGGCGTTGGCCAGGATCCCGCAGAGCAGGTAAAAGGCCAGGAACCGCCCGGGACCCATCCGGTCCTCCACGTTGTCGCCGAAGATCCACAGCGTCCAGAGGTTTCCGAGGACGTGGAGCCAGCCCCCGTGCAGGAAGAGGTTGGTGACGAAGGGCCAGTAGTCGTCCAGGGGGAAACCCATGAGGACGGCCCACTGGGGGTGGCTGTACCGGGCCGGCACGAGGCCGAAGAGTTCGATGAAACGCTGGAGCTCTTCCGGAGGCAAGTGGACCTCATAGAGAAAGACCGCCGCGTTGGCGGCGATGAGGGCCCACGTGACGACGGGCCAGCAGCGGCTGGGGACGGTGTCGCGAATCGGAATCATGGCCCCCGGTCCTCAAAGGCCCTTCCCAGCCTCCCGGCGGCGGGTGAAAGGGCCGGCCCCATTCTACCCCTTATCCAGCCGCCGGCCCTCTCCCCGCCTCCGCCCCGTACCTGCCGATGCCGTAAAAGACCAGGGTGCCCAAAAGAAGGCCGGCGACGAAGCCCTGAGGAACGGCGAAGGCGACGATCCCCGTGAGGAGGGCCACGGCGAAGTCCCTTCCCGAGGCGGCGGTGTCTCGGAGAAAGGCCATCAACGCCAGCGCTTCAAAAAGGAGGATCACCCCAAGGACCGGCTGGGGGAAGATTTTCACCACCTCTTGGAGGGGCGAGGACAGGAAGAGGCCGGTGAGGAGGTAGAAGGCCCCATACAGGACCACCGACCCTCCCGTCCGGGCGCCAAAGGCGTAATGGCCGCACAGGCCTCCACAGCCGTGACAGGCGGGGACCCCTCCCAGCAAGGGAGCCAGGAGGTTCACCAGGGAGTAGGTGAGACCGATCTTCTTGACCCCCACCCGCCGCTCGGGAAAGAGGTCTTGGAGGGTCTGGTGGGTGGCGATGACCGAGTTGGAGAGCGAGAGGGGGATCTGGGGAAGGGCGAGGAGCCAGAATCCCCGCCAAACCTCCCCCCAGGAAGGAAGGTGGAAGGAGGGCAGGGATAGGCCCAGCCCGCCGAAGACCTTACCTAGGTCCAGGCCGTTCCACAGGGCGAAGGCCGCTCCGAGGGCCACGAGGAGCAGCCCTCCCGGAACCCGCCGGTTTCCCCAGAGCAGCAGCATGGCCAGAACGCCCGCCGCGGCCAACATCCACCCCGTCCGGCCCATGGACGGAATGTAGGTCTTCAGCGCCAGCGAGGCGAGGGAGAGCCCCAGGCCGAACTGGATACCGCGGACGACGCTCCGCGGTATCCACCGGGCCAAAACGTCCAGCCCCCCCGTGAGGGTCAAGAGAAGCATCACCAGGCCCACCGCCAGGCCCCCGCCCAGGAGCACACCACCGGCGATCTTCTGGGAGATCACCAAGACGGCCATGGCCTTCAGGGGCTGCATCGGCATGGGAAGGCCGTAGAGGAGCCCCGTGGCGATCTGGAGTAGGCCGAAGACCGCGAAGACATGCCCTGCGTCCAGGCCCGAGGCCAGGACGATCCCCAGAAGGAGCGGAAGGTCCGTCCCGACGTCCCCGAAGCTGCCCGCCCACTCGTTGCGATCGAAGCGAAGGTTCACCAACTCCTCCGGCCCCAGCACCCACCAGACGGCTGGGCCGCCTGGAGGAAAGGAGGGATTGTAAGCCACGCCGCCTTCCGTCCCCAAGATTTCCCCGGGACCCCAAATTCCGCGATGGATTGGTCTTGCCTTCGGTTGGCCCACCTCGTCCTCCAAGCCCCGGGGCCCGCCCAATCCTGCGGCCTGCCTTTCACCCTCCGCTGTGCTTCGGGTGAAAGGCGGAAAAACCTGCCGCATAGGATCTTGGACAGCAGTGAAAGTGGAAATTGAAAAGAAAGAAGAACCCCTCCCTCATTTCCCCGAACCCGTGGTTTGGTTTTTCCTCTTCGCCTCATTCGGTGTCGCCGAAGCCGGGACGGGCGCCTCCAGCGGTGGAGGTCCCCGTTCCCGCGCACGGCGGTGCTTCGCCTCGTCCCACCCCGCTCCCTCTTCCCCGCCCGTGGCGTAGAATGTCCCCGGAGGCCCCGGTGGAGACCCGGCACTTGCATTGTCCCAACTGTTCGGCACCTCTGGACCTGCCGGTGGGGGAGACGGAGGCCCTCTGCGCCTACTGCGCCTCGCGGCTGGTTTTCGTCCCGGCCACGGAGGAACTGGAGGTGGTCCGCACCCGGGAAGAGATGAAGTACCGGGAGCGGGTGGCCGTCCAGCAGGCCATCCTGCGCAAGCAGCTGCAGCAGGAGGAGACGGCGAAGTGGCGTGAGGCGGCGGCGAGGGTGGCCATCGCCGCGGCCCCTGCGGTGGGGGGCGCGGTGGCCCGGGCCGCTTTCCGCACGGTGCTGGGGCGCACGGCGGGCGCGGGGTGCGGATGCCTGTCGCTCCTCGTGGCGGGGACGGTCCTCTTGGCCGTGTTGGTCCTCCGGGCCCTCGGGGGATGAACCGTGTGCGGCCGCTTCACCAGCCGTACCGACCCCGCCCTCCTCGCCTCCCTCTACGGGGCGGACTTCCAGGGGGAGGGCCTCGCCCCCTCTTGGAACGTCGCCCCGGGCCGCAAGGTTCCGGTCCTTCTCCTGGAAAACGGAAGGCGTGTGCTCAGGTCCTTCGTCTGGGGCCTCGTTCCCTTCTGGGCCCGGGACCGGTCCATCGGCAACCGGCTGATCCACGCAAGGGCCGAGACGCTTGAGGAGAAGCCGGCCTTCCGGCAGGCCTTCCGCAAGCGCCGGTGTCTCGTGCTGGCCGACGGCTTTTACGAATGGAAGACCGAAGGGACTCGGAAGGTCCCCCACCACATCTTTCTTCCCGACCGGGAGGTTTTCGCCTTCGCGGGCCTCTACGAGCGTTGGGCGCCGGAGGGACAGGAACCGCTCTTCACCTGCGCCATCGTGACCACGGCGGCCAGCGCCTTCATGGCCCCGATCCACCACCGGATGCCGCTGATCCTGACGCCGGAGGGCGAGGCCCGCTGGCTGGACCCCTCCGCCGCTCCGGCCTCCCTCCTTGACCTTCTGGTTCCCTACGAAGGGGTCCTGGCGGCCCGGCCCATATCCACCCTCGTCAACTCTCCCCGCAACGACCTTCCCGACTGCCTTCTTCCCCTCGAAGCGGAGGAAGGGAGGTAGGACCTCACCCCAGGGGCGAGGTCTCCACGGTCTTCCCGGGAACGCTCCGTGGGCCAGGTCCCGCCGCCTGCGAAGGATCTTCCTCAGGCATCTGGTCCAGAAACGAGGAAAGGGCCTCCAGGGCGGCGGCGTTCCCGGCCACCCGCTCGGGAACGATGGCCCGCCGGAGACGTTCCAAGGACGCGAGAAAGTCCTCGAGGCGGGGCAGATCGAAGTCCTCGGCTTCGGACCACTCCCCCCCGCCGGAGATCTTCAGGAAGCGGGCGTTGATGGCCTGTTCGACGTTTCCCGGCTCGGGAAGGGCCAGGACCGGCTTTTGGAGGTAGAGGGCCTCCCCCACCAGCTGGTTTCCCGCCGTACAGATCAGCGCCTCCGCAGAGGCCAGGTCCCCAAGGAAGCCCTCCACGCTCACGGGGAAGAAGTGGACCGCTCCCCACGGGGGCCGCTGGCCGAGCCCGTAGACGTGGACCGGAAGGGGGCATCGGGCCAAGGTTTGCAGGACGGCGCCGGGGACGGGACGGCGGAAGTAGGCGGTCAGGTGGCCCGCCCGCCGGGGCCGGGCGCGGAGCACTTCGGGACGGAGCAGGACGCCCACCTGGGCGGTCCCGCCGCGGTAGGGTCTCCGGAGGGGAGGGCTGTAGAAGGACGAGACGATGGTCTTGGCGGGACCGGGGGCATAGGCCCGGACCACCAGTCCCATCAGGCCGGCGAGCGCCCGCAGGCGGAGGGGAAGCTCCGAGAGGTCGCTGACCACCAGAAAGTGCTGGTGGTCCAGGCTGACGAAGGGGACACCGCACCGCGCCGCGGCCCGCGGCAGGGCCGGTTCGAAGTCGGTGATGCAGAGGTCCGGCTTCTCCCGGCGGATCCGCGCCTCGAGGTGGCCCACCAACTTTCCCAGGCGCCCGCTCAGAAAGCGGAGCCCCGCCCATCCCGTCCGGAGGTAGTCCAGCCGCCCTTCCCCGTAGCGAAAACGCATTCCCCGGATGGGGCAGACGCGAATCCCCCCAGGACCGTAGGCCTCCTTCAGCAGGCGGTAGGCGTCCCCGTAGGCGAAGAGGGTGACGTCGTGGCGCTCCCGTAGTCCTTCCACCACCGCCCGGACGCGGGTGGCGTGGCCCCGGCCCTCTCCGGAAAGGCTGTAGAAGATCTTCGCCATGGGGGCTCAGGAGAGGCCGGCGATGACGAGCATGGCCCCCGACAGGGCTTCCTTCGCCTCGCCTTCGGCCTCCTCCTCCGCCGAGAGACTCGAGGCGCTGGCGAGCTCGGCTTCGTGGTCGCGGTACTTGAAGAGTCGCCACCTCCCGCCCTCGTACTCCAGCGCCGTCAGATTCTCGATCCAATCTCCGGAGTTGAGGTAGAGGACCTCGCCCCGGGAGGTCGCCACCGTTCGAAGGGCGGGCTGGTGGATGTGCCCGCAGGCGACGGCGTCAAAGCCATGTTCGGCGGCCGTTTCCACCGCGGTGCGTTCGAAATCGGAGACGTAGCTGACGGCGCTCTTCACGCTGTCCTTGATCCTCTTGGAAAGGGAGAGCCGCCCCCGGCCCAGGGACATGGAGATCCAGTTGACGAAGCGGTTGATGAGGATCAAGAGGTCGTAGCCCAGGGAACCGAGGCGGGCCAGCCACCGGGAGTACTTCTGGACCACGTCGAAGACGTCTCCGTGGAAGACCCAGGTCCGCCGGCCGTCCAGGTCGAGGACAACCTTGTTGACGAGGTGCAGGTTGCCGAGGTGCTGGTCGGCGAACTTGCGGAGCATCTCATCGTGGTTTCCGGTGACGTAGTAAACCTCCGTCCCGGCGGCGGCCATCTTGACGATCCGCTGGATGACCTTCATGTGGGCCTTGGGCCAGTAGTAGCGGGTGAACTGCCAGCAGTCGATGATGTCGCCGTTGAGGACGAGGATTCGGGGGTTCACGCTCCGGAGGTAGTCGAGGAGTGCCTTGGCATGGCAGCCCACCGTTCCCAGGTGGACGTCGGAGAGAATGACCGCCTCGAGGGGGCGTTTCTTGGGGCGCCCCTCTCCGGAAGAGGGGGGGTGCCGGCGAGCCGCGGGGCGGGCCGGCGGTGCGGGGGAGTTTCCATCGCCCCCCACGCCGGAGAACGCCGCCGCTCGGTTTCGGAAGAAGGGGACGGGCGTAAGGTCGTCCACAGCAGGCTCCTATGCAGGAGCCATCTTCCCCGAACCCAATGGCGTGGGCCTTGCGGCTACTTTACGAAAGCGAAACCCTACTTTCGGTTGGACGGTCTCCAGATGCCCTGTTTGGCCGCCGCCTGGATGAGCCCCTCCCGGAAGTCGGGGTGGGCCAGGGAGACGATGGCCTCGGCCCGCTGCCAGGTGGGCATGGTCGCCAGGCGCACGCATCCGTACTCGGTGACCAGGAAGTCCACCATCTGCCGCGGGATGGTGACGATGGTGCCCGGCTGGAAGTTGGGCAAGATGCGGGAGCGGAGCTTTCCTTCGCCGTCGGTGTACGTGCTGGTGAGGCAGATGAAGGACTTCCCGCCGCGGGACCACTGGGCCCCCAGCACGAAATCGAACATGCCCCCGTTGCCGGAGATCTGGCGGAAGAGGGCGCTCTCGGCGTTCACCTGGCCGTAGAGGTCCACTTCCAGGGCGCTGCAGACGGAAACGAAGTTGTCGTGCCGGGCGATGACCCGCGGGTCGTTGGTGTAGTGGACGGGGTAGGAGGCGGCGGCGGGGTTCTGGTGGAGGAAATCGTACATGCGCTGGGTGCCGATGGCGAAGGTATAGGCCACACGCCCGCGGTCGAAGGCCTTCTTTCGCCCGCTCATCCGGCCCGATTCGAGGATATCCACGTAGGCGTCGCAGAACATCTCCGTATGGCCGCCCAGGTCGCGAAGCCCGCTCTGGGCCACCATCTTGCCGATCTGGTTGGGAAGGGCGCCGATTCCCAGCTGGAGGACCGAACCATCCTGGATGTGGGGGAGGATGTGTTCGGCGATGCGGATCTCCTCCGGCGAGGCCTCCTCCGCCGGCATGGGGAAGGCGCCGTGGCCCTCGGGAGCCTCCACGACGTAATCCACTTCGCGGATGTGGACCGACTCCTCGGCTCCGCCCAAGCACACGGGCATGTCGGGAGCCACCTCCACCACCACGATCTCGTCTCGCTTCATCTTGGTCCGGGTTTCGGAGTTCTGCGGGCCCAGGTTGAAGAAGCCGTGGCGGTCCATGGGGGCCACCCGGTAGAAGCCGATGGCCCGCCGCGGCCCCAGACCGGCGTCGAGCTGGTAGGGGGCCAGGTGGTAGAGGATCGGATTGTAGAAGACCATGGGGTTTTGGGCGGCGATCATCCGCGTGAGCTTGGAGTACTGGAAGTCGTTGTAGGTAAAGGAGCGGGGGTGCTTCACCACCTCCGGAACCGGCGGGAGGGTCACGGCGGCGTAGATCTCCACACCCTGGAGCTCCGCGGCCCGTGCGGCCAGGGCGGCGTCGCACAGGACGGGCTTTCCGTTAAAGAACCCGTAGTCCACCACGTCGCCCGGCTTCACCAGCGCCGCCACCTCCTCGGGCTTTCTTCGCTTCTCCCGGTACTCCGTCTCGTAGGCCATGGTCGCCTCCATGATGTGAGTGTCTCTTTACTCAATACCATCTCAGGCCAGACATTGATTATACTTTATGCCATCTTGTATTCGCAAGTATATAATTGCAGAGGCGGGCGCCCGGCGCCGCGAGGGCACTCCGGTCCGGGCTGTGGCATGCTGTCCCACGCGGAGGAGGAACCATGGGGGCCGCCTGGGGAACGGTGGAGGTGGAGGGGGTCACCGGCTGGTGGGGGCGGGCGAGGCTGCTGACCTATACCCTCCGGGTCTTCGCCTACGTGGTGGACGGCGTCCTCGTGGACGCCGCTTCGTACAGCCTCCGGAAGCCCTTCTGGGCTTACTTCGAAGGCCGCCTCCCCCGGCTCGCGGTCTTGACCCACCTCCACGAGGACCACTGCGGCAACGCCGCCGCCCTGGCGGCCCGGGGCGTTCCGGTGCTGGCGCCGGAGGGATCCCTGGCGGAGGCCGGCCTGGAGCCCCGCCTTCCCCTCTACCGGCGCCTCATCTGGGGGAGGAGGCCCGCCTTCCCCGCCTCCCCCCTTCCCCCGCGGGTGGAGACGGGAGGGCACACCCTCTCGGTCCTTCCGGCCCGGGGCCACACCGCCGACCACGTGGCCTTCTACGAGGAGCGGGAGGGCTGGCTCTTCACCGGCGACTTCTTCCTGACCGCTCGGCCCCGCCTCGTCTTCCAGGACGAGGACCTCTCGGTGACGGTGGCTTCCCTGGCGGCCCTGGAGTCCCTCCCCTTCCGGACCCTCTTCGACGCCCACGAGGGCCCGCTGGCCGAAGGCCCCGCCCTGCTCCGGCGCAAGCGGGAGTACCTCCTTCGCCTCCGAGACCGGGTGGAGGAGCTGAGGCGGCAGGGCCTCTCCGATGAGGCCATTGACCGGCGCCTTTTTCCCCGAAAGCCCCTCATCACCTACGTTTCGGGCGGAGAGTGGTCCTCCCTGCAGATGGTGAGGACCCTCGGCGAAAGGATGGGGTGAAGGGACCGTGCCCGCCCCCCTTGGACACGCGGGCTCCGAACGACCGTGCCGAAGGCGTCATCGTCGTTGCGCCGGGGGGCCTTTGCCCCGTTGCCTACTCGGCGAAGAAGCAGGCGGCCCGCCGGCCCTCTTCCCGCTCGGCGAGGGGAGGGGTCTCGGCCCGGCACCGGTCCTCGGCCCGGGGACACCGCGGGGCGAACCGGCAGCCCGGGGGCGGCCGCAGGGGCGAAGGGGGTTCCCCCGCCAGGGGACGGGGAGGCGGCGCCCCGGGCTCCACGGCGGGGACGGCGGCCAGGAGGGCCGCCGTGTAGGGATGGAGCGGCTTGCGGAAGAGAGCCTCCGTGGGCCCCTCCTCCACGATGCGGCCGAGGTACATCACCGCCGTCCGGTGGGGGAGGTGGGCCACCACCCCGAGGGAATGGGCGATGAAGAGGTAGGCGAGTCCCAGCCGCTCCTGAAGCTCGGAGAGGAGATTGACGATCTGGGCCTGGACCGACACGTCCAGCGCCGAGACCGGCTCATCCAGCACCAGGAACCGAGGCTCCAGCGCCAGCGCCCGGGCCAGGGCGATCCGCTGGCGCTGGCCGCCGCTGAAGGCATGCGGAAAGCAGCCCAGCGCCCCGGCCTCCAGCCCCACCTGGGCCAGCAATTCGGCGGCCCGCTGCCGCCGGGCGGCGCGGTCCTTCCAGCGGTGGATCACCAGCGGCTCGGTGACCAGCTCCTCCACCCGCATGCGGGGGTTGAGGCTGGCGTACGGATCCTGGAAGACGATCTGGAAGTCCCTCCGCCGGCGCCGCAGGGCCTCCCCCCGAAGGGCCAGCAGGTCCTCCCCTTCGAAAAGGATCTGGCCGGCCGAGGGCTCCACGAGGCGGACCAGGGCCCTTCCAAGGGTGCTCTTCCCCGAGCCCGTCTCTCCGACGAGGGCGACGGTCTCCCCCGGCCAGACGGAGAGGGAAACGCCGTCCACGGCGTGGACGTACCCCCGGAGGCGCCCGAAGAGGCCCCGGCGCACGGGGAAGCGGACCTCCAGATCGCGGGCTTCGAGGAGAGGGGGGTGCTCCTGGCGGTTCACGGCGGGCCCTCCGCCCGAATGCACCGGGCCTTGCGGCGGGGTCCCAGGGATCGGAGGGCGGGAACCTCGGCCTCGCAGGCCGCCACCCGGAGGGGGCATCGGGGGGCGAAGGCGCAGCCGGGTGGGCGCCGGCCGGGAGGAGGCACCGCGCCGGGGATGGACTCCAGACGGCGCCCTCGCTTCTCCAGGGAGGGCAGGGACTTGAGGAGGCCCCGCGTGTACGGGTGGAGGGGCGAGGCCAGGAGCTCGGCCGTGGGCCCCTCCTCGACGATGCGCCCGGCGTACATGACCGCCGTCCGGGAGGCGAAGCGCGCCACCACGCCCAGGTCGTGGGAGATGAGCAGGACGGCCGTTGCGGTTCGCCGGCGGATGCGGTCCAGGAGCTCCAGCACCTGCGCCTGGACTGTCACATCCAGCGCCGTGGTGGGCTCGTCGGCCACCAGGAGGGCAGGACGCAGAGCCAGCGCCGCCGCCAGGGCCACCCGCTGGCGCATCCCGCCGGAGAGTTGGTGGGGGTAGGCGTCCAGGCGCCTCCCCGGCTCGGCGATGCCCACCTCCTTGAGGACGTTCAGGGCCCTCGCCGCCGCCTCCACCCGGGAGACCCTCTCGTGGAAGCGGACCCCCTCGGCGATCTGCTCCCCCACCGGCATCACCGGATCCAGCGCCGCCAGGGGGTCCTGGAAGACGAGCCCCATCTGCCTGCCCCGGATCCGGCCGAGGTCCCGCTCGGGCAGGGCGAGAAGGTCTGTGCCGCGGAAGCGGAGAAGGCGCGCCTCCGCCGAAAGCCCCTCCGGAAGCAGGCGGAAGAGGGCCAGGGCGGTGAGGCTCTTGCCGCACCCCGACTCTCCCACCAGGGCCAGCGCCTCGCCCTCCTCCAGCGTGAGGTCCAGCTCCTCCACCAACGGAACGGTCCCCTCGGAGGAACCGGCGACGATCCGCAGCCCCTCCACCTCCAGCAGGCGGCCCATGGCAGGGAGTGTACGCCGAAGGGCGCGGCGCCTCAACGGTGAGGCCGGGGAACGTCATGAGGGCAGGAGGAAAAACCAAACCTTCGAACCAAGAGATCCGGGAGATCGGGGAGGCTTCTTTTTACTTTTTACTTTTTACTTTTTTCACTTTCCCAGAACGCGCGTCCTGAAGAGCCGGGCGAACTCGTAGAAAGCGGCGGGGCGCTCCAGGCGCATAAGCCACCGCAGGACCTCATAGCAGGTCCACGCGAGGTAGAGGAAGGTGACCTCTTCGCGGAGGGACGGGATGAAGAACTGGGCGATGAAAAGGGCGAAGAGGACCAGGGCCTCGTGCCAGGCCAGGGCCATGTTCACGAGCAGGCACACCGCGAAGGCGGACTGGGCGAGGGTCAGGAAGATCTCCACCCGCTGGCTGTCGTCAAAGACGATGGGTTCGACGTGGCCCGCCGAGAGGGCGTAGACGAAGGGGATCATGGCCGCCAGCATGGTCCACTGGTTGATGTTGGAGGAGACCATGTTCATGAGGGCCATGGGCGCCCCCTTCACCTTCCGGGCCCAGTAGAAGGCGGAGAGTTTTTCCGGAAACTCGCTCAGGAACGGCGCCACCCACTGGACGAAGACGTACTGGGAAACCCCCAGGGAGAGGGCCAGCGCCAGCAGGGAGTGGAGGAAGGGCTCGGCGGTGAAGTAGATGAGAACGGCGCCGCCGACGAAGAGTCCGGCAATGGTGGCGTTGCGCCGTCCGCGGGGAAGGACCACGATCTTGCGGATGGGCCACTCCTCCTCGGCGGCCTCCTCCAGCTCCTGGGGAGGGATCCGCTGGAGGACGAACATGTAGGCGACGTAGAGGGCCATGAGGGCCACCCCGTCCCAGACCGAGAGGGTTCCTTTGAAGCCCACCACCGAAAAGAGGAGCACCGCCGCCAAGAGGCCCATGACCTCCACGCTGTGCTCGGCCTCCAGCCGGATGACGTCGAGGGGCCGGCCGTGCTTCCGACGGTGGAAGACGGCGGCCGTGGCGTAGATCATGGGCCACCCCAGCCCCACCAGGAGCCGTACGGCCCCCGTGAAGTTGGCGGAGACGAGGTGGATCCCCCCCGGCGTGTGGGGGGCCTGCCAGGCGATGACCGCCTCCACGGCGAACTCCGGGAGGGTCTGGACCCAGGCGAGGATGGCGAGGGAGAGGCCCTGGGAAATGAAGAACTGGGCCGACTCGGCGGCCCAGGCCAGCATGAAGGCGCTTCCGACGATGGAGGGAAAGGTCCAGAGGGCCTGCAGGGCCCCTCCCTTGACGGCGGCGGCGGAGATTCCCGAGACAACCTTCATCGTCCTCCTCGATGGGGGCACGCGACGCTCCGCCCCCACGGAGGGGACAAGGTATCCCATCGGTTCGGTCCGGTAAAGGGGAGAGGCGAAGAAAAGGCGAAAGTGAAAGCGATCCGGCCACGAAAGCCCGTTTTCACTCTCTTTTTACCTTTCGCTTCTTGAACAGGGAGATCAGGGAGACCGGGGAGGGGCCTCTTCTGGCTTTTGACTTTTTACTTTGTTCTCGCCCCACTCCCCTGCGCAGGAAAGCCAAGGGTTGGCGTCCCCAGGGGGATTCGAACCCCCGTCGCCGGCGTGAAAGGCCGGTGTCCTAGGCCGGGCTAGACGATGGGGACGCCCGTGTGGTGGGCCGTACTGGACTCGAACCAGTGACTCTCTGCTTAAAAGGCAGATACTCTACCGACTGAGTTAACGGCCCGTCGGCCCGAGCGTAGCATACGGAAAAGCGGGGGCGAAGTCAACCGGATGGTTTCCTTTGCCCGGAGGTTCGGGTTCGGGGGGAGGTGGCGGGAAGGGATAGAGTTCCTCCAGACGTTCGTGGCGGTAGAGGCCGAGGGCCTCCCGCTGGACCAGGAGGCACCAGCGGCGGAAGCGCAGGCGGCGGAGGGCTTCACCGTAGGCTTCCAGGTTTCCTCCCTTCCCCTGGGCGGGCCCCTGCCGCCAGAGGTCCCAGGCCTCCCGCCACGCCTCTTCGAAAAGGTCCGTCACCCGGGCGAGGGAGGCGGCCCTCTCCTCGAGGAGCGCCCGTTCGATGGGCAGCGGTTCGAAGGCGCCTCCGGCCCCCATGGCCGCTCTCCTCACGTCCTCAAGTTCAAGAGGAGGTATCCCCCGGCGGTGGCGAAGAGTACGGTCGGGGCCCAGGCCGCCAGGGCCGGGTCCAGCCACGTCATGACCCCCACCGAGGTGAAGACCGCCGAGAGGGTGTAGTAGGCGATGACCAGGAGCAGGGCCACCGCCAGGCCGTAGAGGGAGCCCTTCCGCCCGGAGAGAAAGGCGAAGGGAAGGCCCGTGAGAAGGAGGACCAACGGGGAGAGGGCCTCGGTGAACTTCTTGTAGTAGTCCATCCGCTGCTCGTCGGCGGGATAACCCCGTTCCTCCAGCTGCGCGATGAGGCGCCGCAGGTCCCCGGCGGAGAAGAACCGCCCCTCCCGCTGGGCAGGAAAGACGAAGTAGGAGCGTTCGAGGCCCACCTCCAGCGTCCCCTGACCGAGAGGCCTAAAGGTGGGCTTTCCCTCCCGGTCCCAGACCCAGCCCGCGGTGTAGGCCAGGCGGGTGGGCCCCTCGAAGAAGGAGCGTTTGAGGAAGGTGCGGCTTCGGAGCCGGAAGGCCCCGGGCTTTAGGGAATAGACGGAGAAGCCCTGGAAGGAGCCCTTCTTGGCGTCGTAGTGGTTGTAGTGGAAGAAGGAGCCCCGATCCGGGGCCAGGAGCCACATGTCCAGGGCGCTGGCGATGTTTCGGGTGGGGACGTTCTTGATGCGGTCCTTGAGTTCCAGCGCCTTGCGGCTGGTGGAGGGAACCACCGCCTCCTGCAATCCCCAGGAGAGGAGGACGGCGGCGGCCCCCAGGGCCAGGGCCGGGAGGGCCAGCCGGTGGAGGGAGATCCCCGACGCCTTGAGGGCGGTCACCTCGTTGGTCCGTTCCAGGATCCCGAAGGTGACGAGGACCGTGAGGAGAATCGCCAGCGGGAGCAGGAGAACGAAGATGGACGCGCTCTGGTTCAGAAGGTACTTGAGGAGCAGGGTCGCCTTTCCCCGGCCGCCCAGGAACTCGGAGAGGCCCCGGATCTCGATGATCCAGTCGAGAAGGAGGACCGAAAGGCCGATGAGGGCGGCGTACCGCACCATCAACCGGAGGAGGTACCGGTCCACGATCTTGATCCCCCGCAGGAGGGTCCACCCCCGCCCCTCATCGCCGGCGGAGACCTCCCGCCGGGGAAAGAGCATCTCGAAGGGGCGCATCCAGAGGGGTTCGGCTACGCGGTCCCGCCGGATGAGGAGAACCACGCCCGCGGCCAGCAGAAGAAGGTCGGGGGAATAGGCGGCAACCCAGGGGTTCAGCTTTCCGGCGTTGGCGAGGTCGCCCAGGGCCGAGAGGAGAACCCAGTACACCAGCACCACCAGCAGGGAGAGGCTGAAGCCGGCTCCCTTCCCCCCGCGCACGTTCACCGTCCCCAGCGGAACCCCCAGGAGGACGAAGACCAGCGCCGCGATGGCCGTGGCGAAGCGCCGGTGGAATTCGTAGCCCATGGCGTACCGGGCCCGGCGCGCGGCGGGGTCGTCCTGCCCCTCCAGGATCTGGATTCGGCCCAGGAGTTCCAGCGTCCCCGACTCGAAAAGGCCCTCCCGCTCGCTCTGGGTTTTCGCGGCGGTCCCTTCGACGGTCAGCGCCTGCCGGTCGAAGGCCGCCACCTGGACCTTGTCGGGCTTCTTCCGGTCGAACTGGACCGTCTCGCCGTTTTCCAGCAGGAAACTCAAGGATCCGCCGTCGGGGGAGCGCACCACCCGGCCGTAGTCGGCCAGGGTGAGGACGTCCACGGCATTGCCCTGGCGGCTGAAGACGAAGACGCGCTCGTACCGGCCGGCCTGCAGGTCCGCCCCCTGGGCGTAGACGAGAAGCCCCGGGAGACGGTCGAAGAAGACCCCCGGTTTGAGGAGCCGGACCAGGTTGAGGGCCTGGACCGACTCCCGCTGGATGACGTCGGCGGCGCTCCGGCAGGCGGGGATGAGCCACAGGTTAAAGAGGAGCAGGACCGAAAAGACCCCCGCCCCGAAGAGGAGGGGCGCCCGCAGGAAGTGGATCCCCCTCAACCCGCCCGCCCGCATGGCGATCACCTCGCTGTCGGCGGAGAGGCGCCCAAAGGCGACGATGGTTCCCACCAGCAGGGCCACGGGCAGGGTGTAGGAGAGGAGGTTGGGCAGGTGCAGGAGGAGCAGGGCGCCGCTGGAGGCCGGCGAGAGCCCCTGCTGGATCACCAGCGCCGCCACCTGGAAAAGAAGGTTGATCAGGAAAAAGAAGGAGTAGACCGTCAGGCCCGCGGCGAAGGGGCCGGCCATTTCCTTCAAGATGTACCGGTCCAGGATCCGCAACCGAGCCTCCCTCCTGAGGATAGCCGCAACGGCCCTTCGTGAAAAGTCGGGGGGGCTGGCGCCTGCCGTTGGTTTTGCCTCAACTCCTCATCCCGTCTTCCTTCCGTGAGTCGGTGAGCAGGAAGAAGTGAAAAGTAAAAGGTGAAAAGCAAGAAGAACCCCTCTCCGACCTCCCCGATCTCTTTGTTTAGGTTTTTTCCTTTTTCCCCATCTCCGCATCACGCTTTTTCTTCTTCCGGGTGAAGGCTCCGCCCGTTTCACGGCCAGGCTCGGGATCCCTCTGGACGGAGGCGCGGGCCTTTCAGCCGTTGCCCTCGGCGGGGGGTGTCCACCGCTCCTTCGCCTCCCGGTTCCGGATGGCGTCGGCGGCGTGGCGGCGGCCCAGCGCGAAGGCTAGCCCCAGCGGGGTGAGGCCGTCCTGGTTGCGCAGGGAGGTGGAGGCTCCCTTGCGAAGGAGCCGGCGAAGGTCGCCATCCCGACCGGCCCGCACGGCGGCGTGGAGGGGCGTCTCCCCCCAGGCGTTCTGGGCGTCGGGGTCGGCCCCCGCCTCCAGGAGGCGCTCGACGGCGGTCTCCTCGCCGGCGAGGACGGCCCGGTGGAGGACCGTGTTGCCCCGGTCGTCGGCGGCCCTGGGGTCGGCGCCGCGTCCCAGGAGCGTCTCCACCATCGCCTCCTCTCTGAGGGCCAGGAAGAGCGGCGTCTGCCCCCGCCGGTCGGGGGCGTTGGGATCGGCGCCCCGGTCGAGGAGCAGGAGGACCATGTCCCGCCTCCCCATGGCGACGGCGTGGTGGAGGGGTGTGGCCCCGTCGGCTCCAGGGGCGGAGGGGGAGGCGCCGTGGTCCAGGAGGAGGGCCACCAGGTCCTGGCGCCCCCCGTTGACGGCAAGGTCCAGCGGGTTTCCCTGGGGCGAGGGGGGATCGGGGGCGGCGGAGGCCCCTCCTTCGAGGAGGAGGCGGACGAGGGCGTCGTTTCCCTGGGCCACCGCCGCCTCCAGGCAGGTGACGCCCTCGCCGTTCCGCGTGTCGGGATCGGCCCCCTCCTTGAGGAGGGCCGCCACCTCTTCGGTGCGTCCCCCCTCCACCGCGTCGAAGAGGGCCCGCTCCCGAGGTTTCCGCGGCGCCACCCCCCACTGCCGGAGGAGACCTTCGGCGCCTCCTTCCGCGCCGCCCTCCCCCGAGGGGAGGAGGTCCAGGGCGCTTCGGCCATCCCCCGTCAGCACCCTCGGGTCGGCGCCGCGGGCCACCAGGAGGGAGAGGACCGCTTCGCTCCCCGCGGCGGCCGCGGCGTGGAGGGGCGTCCATCCGTCACGGGTCCTTCCCTCCACCGGGGCACCCTTGTCGAGAAGAAGTCGGACGCAGGCCTCGTTGCCCGCCCGGGCGGCGTGGTGGAGGGCCGTCCACCCCCGGGCGTCCTCCCGGCGGGGGTCGGCTCCGGCCTCCAGGAGTCGCTCCACCGCCCCCGGATTGGCCGTCATGGCGGCCAGCATGAGGGGGGTGAAACCCTCCCAGCGGAGGGAGGCATCGGGCCGCGCGCCGCCCTTCAGGAAGGCCTCGATCCACTCTTCCCGGCCCATGCCGGCGGCGGTGTGGAGGGGGGTCCACCCCTCCCGGTCTCCGGCCCCCGGGTCGGCCCCCCACTGGAGAAGGAGGGGAACGGCCCACGATTCGTGGGGGCCTCCGAGGGCGAAGTGGAGCGGCGTGCGGCCCGTCTCGGGATCGGCGGCGTTGGCGTCCCCCCCGGCTTCCAGAAGGGCCTCCGCCAGGGAGCGGTTTCCCAGCAGGATCGCCCAGAGGAGGGGGGGGCGTCCCGGCCCGCCGCCCAGTCCCCGGGCGTCGGCGGGCCCCAGCCGGCCTCCGGCGGCGAGAAGCTTCTGGGCCAGGGGGATCTGGGCCGCCGCCAGGGCCGCCCCGGCGGGGCTCAGCCCCCGGCTGTCCCGTGCGGCGGGATCGGCCCCCCGCTGGAGGAGAAGATCCACCACCTCGCCGTTTCCGGAGGCGGCGGCCAGGTGGAGAGGGGTGGTTCCGGAGAGGGCCGCCGCCGAGGGGTCCGCTCCCCGGGCCAGGAGGAGGGACGCCACCTCGCTCCCAGGAAGGGCCGCCGCCCAGTGAAGCGCCGTCCATCCGTCCCGGTCCCTATCGGCCAGCGAGGCACCGCGGTGGAGGAGGTACTCCACCGCCTCCCGCGACCCGCTCATGGCAGCCAGGTGGAGGACGGTGAAGCCCTCCTGCGTCCGGGCCCGGAAGTCGGCTCCCCGGGCGAGCAGGACCTCGGCGAGGGCGTGGTTCCCCCGAAGGAAGGCCACGTGGAGGGGCGTGTAGCCTTCCTCGGTCCTGGCCTCCACCGACGCACCGGCCTCCAGGAGCAGGCGAACCGCCTCCTCCCGGTTTCCGAAGACCGCCCAGTGGAGGGGGGTCTCTCCCCTTTCCGTCACCGAATCCACGGGAGCCCGCGCCTGCAGCAGGACCCTCACCGCGTCGGTGCGTCCGGCGTAGGCGGCGGCGTGGAGGGGGCTCCAGCCGTAGTCGGCGGCGAGGGCGGGATCGGCCCCACGGGAGAGGAGAAGGGAAACCACCGAAGGGACGCCGGCCTGGGCGGCGAGGAGAAGGGGCGTCGCCCCCCTCCTGTCCCGGATGTTCACCTGGCCGTCCTTTTCCAGAAGCACCGCCACCGACGCCTCGTCCCCCGAGAAGGCGGCGTAGTGGAGGGGTCTCCGGCCGTCGCGGTCTTCCCTTTTTGGGTCGGCCCCCTTCTCGAGGAGCAAAAGGAGGACGTCGGCGCGGCCGGTCATGGCGGCCAGGTGGAGGGGGGTGTCCCCCCGGCTGTCGGTGAATTCCAGGGAGGCTCCCCGCTCCAGAAGAAACCGGCAGAGGTCCCCGTGGCCCCGGAAGGCCGCCCACCCCAGGGCCGTCCACCCGGCCTCCACGCCGTCCTCCAGGACCTCCGGGTCGTCCACGGGGACCCCGAGATCCTCCACCAGAACCCGGACCGCCTCCCGCTTCCCCTCCCCCGCCGCCGCCGCCAGCGGGCTGCCGTAGAAGGCCGACGGCTCGTCGGGAAGGCGGTAGACCCCCTTCTTGCGGGGATCGGCACCCCGGGAAACGAGGAGGCGGATCATCTCCACGTCGCCCCTCCGGGCCGCCTGAAGAAGCGGCGAGGGAAAGGGGAAACCCGGCCCGTCGGGGGGAGCCCCCCCGTCCAGGAGCCGCTTGACCTCCGCGAGGTCCCCCCGTCCCGACGCCTCCAGGATGGTAAAGGCCGCGGGCACCGGGATTTCCGGGATCGCCTCCGGCAGGTCTTCTTGGGCGGCCACCGGCAGGAAGAGGCCGAGGAGAACGAGAAGCGTCGGCAGAAGGATCTGGATCGAAGCGCGCACGGCCCGGAGGATACCACGCCCCCTCGCCGGGCTGGAAGCAGGCCCCTCACTTCCCCTGTTCAGGAAGTGAAAAATCAAAAGAAAAACTCCCGATCTCCCCGATCTCCCTGTTCAAGGCCTTGTTTTTCCTCATCACGTCTTCTCTTCTCCGAGCCTCTTCGGTGAATTCCCGCGCGCCAGAGACTCGATCACCTCGGAATCTGGAAGGCCCGGGGGGGAAGGACGGCGAGGTTCCCCGCGAAATCCCGGATCCGTCCCGACACGGTGTGGCGCCCCGGAGCCATGCCGGAAAGGTCCACCCGGAGCTCCCCCGTGTCGGGGTCCCAGTCGAAGAAGGCTTGCCGGCCGTCCACTTCCAGGGAGGCGCTCCGGGGATTGGGGCGGGTGTCCCCGTCGGCCACGGGGAGAACGAGTTCGGGGATGCCGAGGTTGGGGATCTTTCGTACGGCGACGGAGCCCCACGAGGGCGGGGTCTGGTCTCGCCGGAGGCTCACCGTTCCCGCTCCGGGGTAGGCGACGGGCTTTCCCGACCAGAGGTCGAGAAAGCGGCCTCCCTGGAAGACCCCCAGGCTGCCGTCGGCGGGATGGCCCGGAAAGATCAAGGAGGCGGAAAGGGCCGGGGCGAAGGGGCCGGCGGAGACCTCCACCCGCAGGCCCTCCCCGGCGGAGCGGGAGCCTCGCCGCAGAAAACCCGACGTTCCCGCAGGCAGGAGGAGGCGAACGCCGTCGAGGTCCACCCCGCCGGGGCCGGCGGCCACCCGGTACCCCGTGTCGTTCTCTCCCAGCCTGAGGGGAAGGCCCTCCCGGGGAAGCTCCTCCCGGGGAAGGAGGGCCTCCACCGCGCCCTCCGGTCCCTCCCCTACCCGGATCCCCCTGGCCGGCCGATCCCCCAGCCGGAGGGCCGTCTCCCCTTGCCGGGACCGGCGCTTGAGGAGAAGGCGCAGGCCGGCCGCCGCCGGTTCCACCCGTTCGAGGAGGTACCCCGACCCCGGAAGGGAGGTCCGGATGCTCCCCGGCGGATCGGCGGGAACGGCCACTTCCACTTCCAGCACGGCCTTTCCTCCCAGCCGGTTCGCCGCCTCCACCGAGAGGCGGTGGGAACCGGCGGAGGGTCCCTCGGGGATGCCCGAACCGGCGATCCCCTCCACCCGCATCCCCGGCATCTTCCGCAGGCGGTAGGCGGTGGCTCCCTCCCGGAAGAGGCCGGGGTCGAAGAGGAGCGGCGAGTCCTTGTAGCGGTCCAGGCCGATGCGGCCCAGGTCCATGGTGAAGACCGGCGCCCCGTCCCAGGAGGCGGAGAGCCGGGGCACCCCCACGGCGTTCGAGGGCACCCCCAGCCGGTCCTTCGCCAGGACGTAGGCCTCCACCGGACCGGAAATCCGGGCGGGCCCCGCGGTGTAGGAGTCCTTTCCCCAGCGGCGGGCGGGGTAGAAGCGGGGCCCGAAGGCTCCCTCCACCCGGCCCTCGGGGGAAAGGGGTTCGAAGACCACCCCCTCCAGCACCGGCGCCTCCGGCGGCAGGGGAAGGGCCAGTCCTTCGGCCAGCGGGTCCAGCAGGTCGTCTCCCCGCCGAACCTCGAAGTGGAGGTGGGGGGAGCCCACCCCCAAGTCCCCGGAGTAGGCCACCACCTCCCCTCTCCGCACCCGGGGAACGGGCTTGGGGACCACGTCACCCGGGAAGGAGGTGCCCGCCGCCTCGCAGGCCCGGCGCAGGGCCGATTCGAGTCCGAGGGAGCGCTCCTCGAAGCGGCAGAGGTGACCGTAGACCGCCGTCCGCCCGTCGTCCAGCTCCAGGTAGAGGACCCGGCCGTACCCGCCGGCTTCCCTCCGGATCCGCACCACCCGTCCGTCGGCGGGCGCCAGGCAGGGCCAGCCCACCGTCTGCCGTGTCCGGAAGTCCAGGCCGCCGTGAAAATGGGTCCTCCGGTACTCGCCGAAGGAGGAGGTGCACCCCTCGAAGAAGGGAAGGGGGAGCCCCAGGGGCGGCGGGGGGGAGGCGGCGGGAAGGAAGAGGGCCGCCAGGAGGGCCCCGGCGCCCAGCGGGCGCAGGATTCTCACGCCTCTTCCCCGCCCCCGAGACCCCGGACCGTCTTCTTGAGGAAAGCGGCGAAGGGATCCCGGAGGTCCGGGCGGCCCAGGGCGATCTCCACCGTGGCCCGGAGGAACCCCAGCCGGTCCCCCGTGTCGTAGCGGCGGCCTTCGAAGCGGTAGGCGAAGACCTTCTCCCGGCGGAGAAGGGTCCGGATGGCGTCGGTGAGCTGAATCTCCCCTCCGGCGCCCGGCCCCGTCGTCTGGAGCTCCTCCAGGATGGCCGGGGTGAAGACGTACCGCCCCACGATGGCCGTCGTGGAAGGGGCCCGATCCGGCCGCGGCTTCTCCACCACGTCCGAGACCTCGAGAAGCCTCTCCCCCACGGGCTTTCCCGCCACGATGCCGTACTTGGAGGTCTCCCGCCGGGGCACCTCCATCACCCCCAGGACGCTGGCCCCCCTCTCCTCGAAGACGTCCAGCATCTGGCGCATGCAGGGAGTCTCGGAGACCACGATGTCGTCCCCCAGGAAGACGGCGAAGGGCTCCTTTCCCGCCCAGGTCCGGGCGCAGAGGACCGCGTGGCCCAGCCCCAGGGCCTCCCGCTGGCGGACGTAGGAGACCTCCGCCAGGCTGGCGATGGCCCGCACCGTCCGGAGGTCCTCCGTCTTCCCCCGGGCCTCCAGCACCCGCTCCAGCTCGTAGGAGACGTCGAAGTGGTCCTCCAAGGCCTGCTTGCCCCGGCCCGTCACGATGAGGATCGATTCGATCCCCGCCGCCACCGCCTCCTCGACGACGTACTGGATCACCGGCTTGTCCACGATGGGCAGCATCTCCTTCGGCGACGCCTTCGTGGCCGGAAGGAACCGGGTGCCCAGCCCCGCGGCGGGAATGACGGCCTTTCGAACGCGCATCGGACCTCCCCTTTCAGGGGGATTCTAGCGCGGAGGGGCGATGGCGAGAAGGAGACGAACCGGGCCCGACCGAAACGATCCGTTTCGCGGCCTTGGAAGTCCAGAGGAAAAACCAAAGTCTTGAACAAGGAGATCCGGGAGATCGGGAGTTTTTTCATTTCACTTTTCACGCTTCTCTCTCCCGGCGCGAAGAGGGGGGAATCTTTTCCGAGCAACTTCGTTGTACAATGCCCCGGGGTGCTCTTTCGCCCCCCCAAGGAGGAGTCCATGAAGAAGGTCCTGACCCTCGCCCTCCTCTCTGCCGCCCTCTCCACCTTTGCCCTGGCCGGGTGCCCCGGCCACGCCCAGCAGACCGGCTGTCCCGGCCACTCGGAGAAGACGGCGACGGGGTGCCCCGCCCACATGCAGGCCGTCTCCGACGGCTTTTCCCTGATGGAGAAGGACCTGGCCGCCCTCAAGGCGGGCGTTCCGGAGGCGGAGAAGGCCGCCTTCCTGAAGACCCACGAGGCGAACCTGGAGAAGCTCCTCTCCACCCGCGCGGCGTGCGAGAAGTCCTGCGGGACCAAGCACGCCGCCATGGCCAAGACCTGCCCCCACATGGAGCCCATGGCCGCGGGGATGAAGGCCCTCTCCCAGGACCTGGAAGCGCTCCGGAAGGGAATGGACCCCGTCTCCGAGAAGGCCTTTCTCGAGGCCCACGTCCAGCACCTCCAGAAGGTCCTGGACCTCCGCGCCGACTGCATGAAGACCTGCCACGCCCAGGGCGCGAAGTCCGACAAGACCTGATCCTCCGGACGCCGGCACGGGAAAAGACGGGGGAGCCTTCGGGCTCCCCCGTTTCGCGCTTCCGGCCCTCACCTTTCCCTGGTCGCCGGCGCCTCCAGGACCGCAGGCCGCCCCGGGCCCGTCAGGGGGGAAAGAGGAGCGGCAGGCGGACGGTAAAGGTCGCCCCCGCGTCGGGGGTGTTGTTCCGCGCCTCCACCGTCCCGCCGTGGACCTCCACCGTCCGGTGGACGATGGCCAGTCCCAGGCCCGTGCCCCCCTTCCGCCCGGTGACGAAGGGCTCGAAGAGCCGGTCAAGGAGGTTGGGCGGGATACCCGACCCGCGGTCCCTGACCGTCACCACCGCCTGGCCCTCCTCTACCGTCAGGGAGACCTCCACCGGCTCCCCCGCCGGCGAAAAGGCGAAGGCGTTGGTGAGGAGGTTCTGGAAGAGCCGCTCCAGGTGGTTGCGGCTTCCCCGCACCCGCACCCCGTGCGGGGCGGTGAGGACCACACGCCCCTCGGCCTCCCGATGCGCCAACAGAACGGAGGAAACGGCGGCCCGGAGGACCTCCTCGAGGTCCACCTCGGTCATCGCTTCCCGCTGGATGGGCTTTCCGTACTGGAGCAGGTCGTTCATGAGGGCGGCCAGGCGGGAACTCTGCTCGTCGAGGTGGCGGAAGAACTCCTCCAGGTCCTCTCGGCCCTCCAGCCGGCGCTTGAGTCCCGCCGCCACCGTCTGGAGGGCGAAGAGGGGGTTCCTAACCTCGTGGGCGATCCCTCCGACCAGGTAGCCCAGGCTTTGCAGATACCGGGACTGGGCCAGCTCTTCCTGGACCTTCTGGAGGTCCCTCTCGGCCTGGACCCGCGCGGTCACGTCGGTGATGAAGCCCTCGAGGGCCTGGAGCCGGCCCTCCCGGTCGTAGACCCCGGTCCCCTGTTCCCAGACGTGGCGGATCTCTCCGCTTCGCGTACGGATGCGGTAGGCCAGGGTGAAGCGTTGCCGTCCTTCCAGGGCCCTCTGGACGGCGCGGTAGACCCGCTCCCGGTCGTCGGGATGGATGAGGTCGGCGTAGGAGAGTCGGGCGTTTCCGAGGAGGTCCTCGGGGGCGTAGCCGGTCAGCGTGCGGCACCCGTCGCTGAGGAACTCCATGGTCCAGTTCCGGTCGTTGGCGCACCGGTAGGCGATTCCCGGCAGGTTTCCGAGGAGCGTTTCGTGGCGCCGCCGGACCTCGTCCAGCCGTTGGGCGGCGGCCAGGTCCCGTCGCTGGACCCACAGGAGAAGGAGGCCGGTCAGCAGGAGGTAAAGGGAGGCCGCCAGGGCCGCTTCCAGCCGGAAGCGCCCCTCCGGAAGCCGCAGGACCTCTTCCCGCGCCACCCAGGCCACGCACCTCCACGGTTCGCCCCGAACCGCCGCCTCGGCGGCGAGGGTCTCGACCCTCGGCGACCCGCCCGCACGGGGGGCCCCGGCAGGGGGCGGATCCCCCTCCGCCAGCGGAAGCCGGGCCTCTCCGGCCGCCCCGCGGGCCACCAGCGCCAGGCGCGCCGGCGGTAGGACCGCCGCGGCCCTGCGGAGGGAGGCTCCCAGGAGCCCCTCCCCGTCCGCCAGAAGAACCAGCGTCCAGCCGCGGGAGGGGCCGGGGGTCCCGGGGGCGCCGGAGACGGGGACCGCCACCGCCAGGTTCCGAAACCCGCCCCCGCCGAGGAGGATCACCTGGGGGCGCCCGCCGGAGGGCGCGAGGAGGGAAAGGCGCTCCGGCGGGGGGGCCTCTCCGGCGGAAGCCCGCGGGGTGCTCCGGGGGTCCAGGAGGATGGCCCCCCGGTAGCCGTACCCCTGCACCGGAATGGAGAGGGCCTGCCCGAGCCACTCCTCGTGAACCGGTTGGCCGGCGGCCATCCGCTGGAAAAGCGGGTAGGCGGCGAGGGCCTCCCCGTCCCGCTTCAGGAGTTCCAGCCGGAGGGACACCGCCTCCGCCGACGCCTCGGCCGCCGACCGGAGGCGGCCCTCCCAGAGGGCGGCCTCGGAGGCCAGGAGGGTCTTCCGGTGGTAGGCCAGCGCCGCCGCCACCACCGCCGCGCCCAGGAGGAGGACCAGGCCGCCTCCCCAACGCCAAGCCTTCTCCCTCCTCTCGAAGGGCTCGCCCCTGGCCCGTGCCACTTGCACGCCGTTTTCTCCTTTCCCGCCCTCTTCCGGCAACCTACCACCGCGGTGTTGACCTTTCAAGGCGGCGGACCTATCTTTCCTCAAAATAACATTTGCCCTCGTGAGGCCGAAGCCGGAGGGCAGAGGAGGTTGGCGATGGACCGAAGAAGCATGGTTCTCTTCGCGGTGGGAGTGGCCCTGGCGGGAACGCTGTATGCCCAGGGGCTTCCCCAGGTGGCGGCCACCATCCCCGACCGGCCGGGGATGGTGGTTTTGGCGGGGCGGGAGGCGGAACCGGGCCTCTTCTGCGTCCAACTGGCCGTGAGCCCCTTTAAGAACGTGGAGGACCACCCCGAGTGGGCCATCCGCGGCGTCCAGGTCTTCACCGAGCCGAGCCACACCCTGCTGGCGGCCTACACCGAGCCGGGCTTCGAGGACCGGCTGGAGGCCCTGGCCCGCGGGACGGGTCCGGTGGGGGGGACCCTTCCCCTTCTCTGCACCCGCCAGGCCCTTCCCGAAGGGGACGACCGGGTTTCCCTGACCGTCCTGACCGGCGCGGGCCCGCGGGTGGTGGGGGTCGTGGCGGCGGGGCTTTCCGCCTTCCACGTGGCGGTGACCCTCGCCCCCGAGCCCGACATGCCCCCGCTGGAGATCTGCTGCGTCTGCGGCAGTTGCAAGCACTGCGACTTCTGGAGGCCCCGCTGCGTCTGCTACTGCCCCGACTGCATCTTGAGGTGCGAGAACTAGGCGCTCCGCGGCCTCGGCGGACGGAGTTTTCCCCGGCGCCCCCGGCTCTCCCCGGGGGGCGCCGTCTCGCCGGCCTCAGCCGTGCTTGGCGAAGAAGGCCTTAGCCCCTTCCACGTCGGGCTTCATCGTCTCCATGCCCGGCTTCCAGTTGGCGGGACAGACCTCACCGGTCCGCTTCACCGTCTGGACGGCCTCAAGAACCCGCAGGGTCTCTTCCACGCTGCGGCCCACGCCGAGGTTGTTGACGGTGGCGTGCTGGACGATCCCCTCGTCGTCAATGACGAAGAGGCCCCGGAGGGCCACTCCGGCGGGCTCCAGAAGGATCCCGTAGTCCCGGGCCAGCGTCTTGTTCAGGTCCGACAGGTGCGGAAAGGGAAGGAAACCGAGGCCCCCTTCCTTCCGGGGCGTCTTCTGCCAGGCCAGGTGGACGAACTTGGAGTCCACGGAGGCGGCCAGAACCTCGGCGCCGAGCTTCTGAAACTTTCCGTAGGCGTCGGCGAAGGCGGTGATCTCCGTGGGGCAGACGAAGGTGTAGTCCAGGGGGTAGAAGAAGAGGACCACGTACTTCCCCGCGTAGTCCGAGAGGCTCACCGTCTTGAAACCACCGTCCACCACGGCTTCCAGGCTGAATTGGGGCGCTTTGCTTCCGACCAGGTTCATCGAAGACCTCCTTGTTCCGTTGGTTGTCCGCGGGCTTCCCTTCCGGGGCTCCCCGGGGGCCGCTCCCCCGCGGAGCGGCCACTTCCCGCAGGCAACCCCCGTGCCAGCGCCGCCTTCCCCGCTCCCGGTCCCGGACCTTCGCCTCCGGCCAGAAAGGGAAGCCGCCGCGGGAGGCCTTCGCCGAAACCCCGCCGGAGCGCACGGCACCGTTTCTGCGGTGAAACCCGACGGCGTTCCCGTTGCAGAGGCTCAACCCCCCGCTCCACCGTCCCTCTCCCGAGAGGGGGTGCGCCGGGGCCCTCCGGTGCCCCCTTTCCACCGCGCCTCGTCTTGGTATAGAAGTTGCTAACCCTTTGGGGAGGGAGCGGATCCATGAGAACCTATTTGACCGTTCGCCAGCACTTCTCCGCCGCCCACCGTCTCTACCGGCCCGAGTGGTCCCTGGCCAAGAACCGCGAGGTCTTCGGCCTCTGCGCCAACCCCAACGGCCACGGCCACAACTACCTCCTGGAGGTGACCGTGGAGGGCCCCATCCAGGAGGAGACCGGCATGATCCTGGACATGAAGGACCTCAAGGCCCTCATCCAGGAAGAGATCGTCGAGCGCGTGGACCACAAGCACCTCAATCTGGACGTCCCCTTTCTCGAGGGGATCATTCCCACGGCCGAGAACCTGGCCGTGGCCTTTTGGGGGATCCTGGACGGAAAGATCCCCGCGGGGAGACTCCATGAAGTCCGACTTCACGAAACCGAACGCAACGTCGCCTTTGTCCGCCGCTGAACCCGCCTCCTCGGCGCCGGTCCACCGCTCCGTCGGGGCGGCGGCCCTGCACCTCGCCGACCTCCGGCCCGCGGTGAAGGATCCACTGGAGCCCGTCTACCGGACGGTTCTTCAGGAGCTGGGAGAGAATCCGGAACGGGAAGGCCTCCTCTCCACCCCCAAGCGGGTGGCCAAGGCCCTCCGCTTCCTCACGTCGGGCTACGAGGCCGACATCGCCGAGATCGTCAACGGTGCCGTCTTCGACGCCGAGGGCTACGACGAGATGGTCCTCGTCAAGGACGTGGAGTTCTACTCCCTCTGCGAGCACCACATGCTTCCCTTCTTCGGGACGATTTCGGTGGCCTACCTGCCCGGCGCCAAGATCATCGGCCTTTCCAAGATCCCGCGGATCGTGGACGTCTTCGCCCGCCGCCTCCAGGTCCAGGAACGCCTGACCGGCGAGATCGCCCGAGTCCTCACGGAGATTCTGAATCCCCGGGGCGTGGCCGTCGCCGCCACCGGATTCCACCTCTGCATGGCCATGCGGGGCGTGGAGAAGCAGTCCAGCCGCACCACCACCCACGCCTTCACCGGGGCCTTCCGGGAGGATCCGGTCCTCCGGAAGGAGTTCCTCTCCCAGGCCGTCCCCCGGAGCTGACCTCCGGGGCGGCGGCCCTTCTGGGCCTTCCCGGCGGCCCTCCCCCCTTCCCCGGACGGCCCCCCCGCGGTAGAGTGGGGGTGTCTGCACGGGGGAACGCCATGGCCCAGAAGTTCTTTCAGGTGGACGCCTTCACCGACAGGCCCTTCTCGGGCAACCCCGCGGCGGTGCTGGTCCTGGACCGCCCGGCCGGGGACCTGTGGATGGCGGCCGTGGCCCGGGAAATGAACCTCTCGGAAACGGCCTTCCTCACGCCCGTCGAGGGCGGGTACCGCCTGCGCTGGTTCACCCCCGCCGCGGAGGTGGACCTCTGCGGCCACGCCACCCTCGCCTCCGCCCACGTCCTTTGGACCGAGGGCTTCGAGGCCCCCGCCGCGCCCCTCCGCTTCGTCACCCGGAGCGGCGAGTTGGCCGCCCGGCGGGAGGGCCCCTTCCTCGTCCTCGACTTCCCCGCCACCCCTCCCCGGGAGGAGCCGGCGCCTCCAGCGGGAATGGTGGAGGCCCTGGGGTTGGAGCCCCGCTTCGTGGGCGCGACCCGCTTCGATCTTCTCGTGGAGGCCTCTTCGGAGGAGGAGGTCCGGAACCTCCGCCCCGATTTCGGACGCCTCAAGGCCCTCGGTGCCCGCGGCGTCATCGTCACCGCCGCCTCCCGGCCTCCCTACGACTTCGTCTCCCGCTTCTTCGCCCCCGGCGTCGGCATTGACGAGGACCCGGTCACCGGCAGCGCCCACTGCGCCCTGGGGCCCTTCTGGTCCGCCCGCCTGGGCCGCCTCGACCTCGTGGGCTGGCAGGCCTCGGCCCGGGGCGGCGAGGTGGGCGTCCGCGTCCAGGGCGACCGCGTGCTCCTTCGCGGCCGGGCCGTCACCATCGCCCGCGGCGACCTGGCCGACGAGGCCGCCCCTATGGACACCCTCCTGGCCCCCGATCCCCAACGGCCCGGGGAGATGACCTGAGGCGTGGCCTGGGTTTTCTTCATCCCCATGTCGCCTCATTCCGTCTTCATGGCCGCGAGAGTAGGAAAAAAGTAAAAAGAAAAACTCCCGACCTCCCGGATCTCCTTGTTCAGGTTTTTTGCTTCTTCTTCCTCATCCCCTCATCTCCTGATCACGTCCCCACCTCCTTCGCTGGGCGCTTCGCGGGAGGGGGCCTTGGGTCCATAATGGGGGTGGGAGGCGCCATGGACGGGACGGGCCGCTGGGCGGTTTTCTTCGACCGGGACGGGACGCTGACGGAGGAGGTGGGCTACGTGAACCACCCGGAGCGGCTTGCCCTGCTTCCCGGGGCGGCGGAGGCGGTGGCGGCCTTGAACCGGGCGGGGGTGCCGGCCATCCTGGCCACCAACCAGGCGGGGGTGGCCCGGGGGTACTTCACCGAGGATCTGGTGAAGGAGGTCCTCGGACGCCTGGAGGGCCTCCTTCTCGCCCTGGGGGCGCGGCTCGACGCCCTCTACTACTGCCCCCACCACCCCACGGCGGGGGAACCGCCCTACCGCCAAGTCTGCGAGTGCCGGAAGCCGCGGCCGGGGATGATCCTCAAGGCGGCGCGGGATCTGGGGATCGATCCGGCCCGCTCCTACGTGGTGGGGGACAAGATCTCGGACGTGGTCTTCGCCCGGAACGCCGGGGCACGGGGAATCCTGGTCCTGACGGGGTACGGGCTGGGAGAGATGACCTACCAGCGGGCTTCGTGGACGGTGGAGCCGGACCACATCGCCGAGAACGCCTGCGAGGCCGTCCGTTGGATTCTCGAACGGGAGGGGTACGGTGCGGGCTGAACGGGTGGACGGCCGGGGCCGCTGGCGCCGGCTGGCGGAGATCGCCTCCGGCTTTTCGGGAACGGAGGTGGCGGTCCTGGGCGACATGGTCCTGGACCGCTTCTGGTACGGCGCGGTCCAGCGGGTCTCCCGGGAGGCGCCGGTGCCCATCGTGCGGCTGGAGCGGAGCCGCCTCCTCCCCGGCTGTGCGGCCAACACCGTCTTCAACCTGGCGGCGCTGGGCGCGTCGGTCCGGCCCCTGGGGGTGGTGGGCGATGACGAGGCGGGGCGGGGCCTTAAGCGCCTCTTCGAGAAAGCCGGGATTGACGGGACGGGCCTCCTGACGGTGAAGGGCTGGGAAACGCCCACCAAGACCCGGATCCTGGCGGGAACGCCCCACGGCCCCCGCCAGCAGCTCGTGCGGGTGGACGCCGGGGAGGCCAACACCCTCACCGAGGCCGTCCGGGAGACCCTGGCGCGGGGGCTCTCGGAGGCCGCCGCCCGCGCCCGGGCCCTCGTTCTGTCCGACTACGGCTACGGCCTGGTCCCCGCCGTCTGGGAGGACCGGCCGACGGTCCTTCCGGCCATCACGGCCTTGGACTCCCGCTTCAACCTCGCCCGCTTCTCCGGTCTGACCACCGCCACCCCCAACGAGGAGGAGTTCGAACAGGCAGCGGGGCGGTCCTTCGGCGACGACGAGGACCTCCTCTGCGAGGCCGGCGAGGCGCTCCGGTCCCGCCAGCGCTTGAAGGCCCTGCTGGTGACCCGGGGGGCCCGGGGGATGGCCCTCTTCGCGGAGGGCCAGCCTCCGGCCCTCCTGCCCATCGTGGGGTCGGACCAGGTGGTGGACGTCACGGGGGCGGGGGACACGGTCATGGCCGCCTACGTCCTGGCCCTGGCCGGCGGGGCCTCCTTCCTGGAGGCGGCCCTCCTGGCAGACGTGGCCGGCGGCATCGTCGTCCAAAAGCACGGTACGGCCACCACCTCCGTCCCGGAAGTGGTGCGGACGCTGGAGGAATGGGGGGACGGACGGCTGTGAGCGCCTTCGAGGACGCCATCCGGGCCAAAATCCTCTCCCGTGGGGAGGCCGAAGAGCGCCTCTCTCGGCGCGGGCGGGGCGGGCGCACCCTCGCCCTGGCCAACGGTTGTTTCGACCTCCTGCACGTGGGCCACGTGCGGTACCTCACCGCCGCCCGGCGGGAGGCCGACGTCCTGCTGGTGGCCCTCAACTCCGACGCCTCCGTCCGCCGTCTCAAGGGGGAGGGACGGCCTCTCCAGTGCGAGGCGGACCGCGCGGAGATCCTGGCTTCCCTGGCGGCGGTGGACTTCGTGACGGTCTTCGAGGAGGACACCGTCGTCCCCCTCATCGAGGCGCTGGAGCCGGACGTCCACTGCAAGGGCACCGACTACACCGAGGAGACGGTCCCCGAGCGGGAGGCCGTCCTCGCCCACGGGGGCCGGATCGCCATCGTGGGCGACCCCAAAGACCACGCGACCTCCGAAATCCTCCGGAGGCTCCGGCGGCCATGAAGGCGGGCAGGGGGCTTCTCGGCGCCGCGCTGGCCCTGGCCGCCTGCGGTCTGATGGCCGCACCCCCGCCGCCTTCCCCGGCCGGTCCCCGCTTCCTGCCTCTGGGGGGAACCCTCGCCTTCCCCGCCGTGGCGGCCCGCGGCGAGGCGGGACTCCTTCTCCGGCTGGAGCGGGGTTTCGTCCTCTGGGAGCGGGCCGCGGGACGCCTCCGCCCCCTTACCCTGGAGCCCCGGCCCGGGGGGCCGGCCTTCGGGGCGATCCGGGGCGGCGAGCTCCTTCTGGCGGTGGACGAGGCCTTTTCGGGAGGGGGCCTCTGGCGTTACGACCTGGCTACCGGCAAGGGCTCCCCCGTGGTTCTCCCCCGGGAGGTCCGGGAGGAGTTCGCCCAAGAGGAACGGAACCTTTCGGCCTACCCCGCCGGCGAGGCGCGGGGGGCCTCTCCCCTCCGGTACTGCGGCCTCCTGGACGCCGGGGACCGCCTCTACCTCCCGGTGGCCGGATCGGGCCTTCTGGAGTGGCGTCCCGACGCGGGAACCTTCCGGGCTCTCCTGGCGGGGGCCGTTCGGGAAGCCGTGGGCCCCCAACCCTGCCCCTGCCCCGTTCCCCTGGGGGACCGTCTCCTGGCCTTCACCCCCCGGGGACCTCTGCTCCGGGACCCCGCCACCGGCACCGCCCTCCTGCTGGCCCCCCGGGACCTCCCGGCCCCGCCCGAGGGGCTCGCCGGAGTGGACCTTCGCGGCCTGGCCGTCGGGACCGCGGAGCTGGGGCGGGAGGAGGCGGAGGCCCTGTCGGACCTGGCCACAACCGGGGCCGCCCCGGTCCCCTTGCCCTCGGGCCTCTTCCTGGGGAACGGCCTTTTCCTGGATTCCGGCGAACTGGCCGCCCGTCCGCCGTGGGCTTCGGCCTGGCTCGACGAGCCCGAGGAGGGCCTGACCGCCGCCGCCGACGGAGGAACCCTCTTCGCCGTCTTCAACGCCCTCTGCGGCGACGAGGGGCGGTCCTTCCTCCTCCGCACCTCCGACGGCGGGCGCCACTGGGAGGCCTCGGCCCTTCCGCCGCCCCCCGGCCACGGCGGGCGCTTCCTGCTCTTGGAGGTCTCCCCCTCCTCCCTGCTCCTGGCCTTCGTGGACGAGGAGGGAAGCGGCGATTCCCTGGCGGTCCTCCCCCGGTCCGGCTTGGCCTTCTCCTCCCTGCCCCGGGGACCCTGCGGACCCCGCCTCCGCCCCCCCGAAGGGGAAGAGGAGCCCCTTCCGGGCTTCACCCGGCGGCGCCTCTGGACGGGCCTCCTGCCGGCGCCGGCC
>Ga0272448_1000565_pt1 | contig 56791 bp, 47 predicted proteins | sample YNPCB0191_FD_202220 | JGI IMG/M metagenome (GOLD analysis project Ga0272448, IMG submission 202220) | Hot spring sediment microbial communities from Yellowstone National Park, WY, United States - YNP-CB-019-1 | ecosystem: Environmental > Aquatic > Thermal springs > Hot (42-90C) > Sediment... | reverse complement strand
TGCTGTGTGATGTCATCTTCAAGCGCCTGAAGGTAAAAGAGGGTAAAATCGTGGGGGTGGACTATAACTCACCGTTCGGCTTCATTGCCGCTCAAGCCAAAGGTTCGGGAACTGTTACCTTTGGTGGGCGGTAGAGGACTTGAACCTCTGACCTCCTGTGTGTAAGACAGGCGCTCCAACCGCTGAGCTAACCGCCCGAGAGAGACTATTTTAACGGCAGGCCCCGGCTTTTTAAAGTCAGGATGGAGCCGAATTCCCCAACCGGCGGAGTTATCAGGCCGGTCGTCGGCTGTCTGAACCCGGTGGCTACAACAGTCTTATCCCCGGGATGTTAAGATGCCGTGACCTCCATGGTGGTCTTAAAAACTCCCGTCCTGTCGCCGGACCTGACAGTTACCTGAAGGGTAGCCGTGCCCACTCTAACGTGCCGATACATTTCGCCTTCGAACTGGACTTTGCCAGTAGCATCGGCTTTTTGCTTGTCCTGGGGAGATGGGAAAATGAGGTTGCTCTTTGACCCGTCGGAATAGAAGAATTCGATGGTGCAATCGGCATTTGGCTCGGTTTGAGCTATTACCTTGACCGGAGCACCCGGCCCGGCTGACTTGGTCACCGAGGTGAACTCGAACTTGATGCCTGAAACTGGAGTGCCAGCCGGGGTGGGTGAGGGAGTTGGCGAGGGTAATGGAGCCGGAGATGGAGATGGAGATGGCGAAGGCGACTCCTGGCCCTCCCCGGGTGCTTTGGGCATGACCGGCTCCTGGCCGGGCAGTATCACCGGGGCATCAGTGGTCAGGTTAACGTGCATGGCTACAAACGGGATTTTGTTTTCTTTCTTGTAGTTCTCCCAGAGTTCAATCCAGGCCCTGTTGGTCGGCTCCACCGCAATCTTCTTCTGGTCAGCCAGCGCAATGGCGGCAGCGTAAGCTTTCTGATATGTGGTGAGGAGGTCGATATTCTTCTGCTGGCGCTTGTCGTGATCAGGCGTCCATTTTCCCTTTTCCTTGAGGAACTTAATCAGGCCTTCATGGACCGGAAAATAGATGGTATTAAGGTTCTCCATCAAGTGGTCAAGCGTCATGAACTGGTTGGAGGCGTAGGTGTCTTTGTAGCGTGCGTAGTTGGCATCGAGCCACCTGGCGATATTGTAAATGAGTTCGGGGTCGGACTCCTCGCGGGTAACAATGGAAATATAGCCGACGGTACCCCAGCGGCCGATTGCCTGCGGGACGCCGGCACCCATGGGGCCGAACGAATAAAGGCGGTTTACCGCCTGCCAGCGTTTGGCGCCATCAGGGTCAGCTTTGGCGTCAAGGTCGATGAACCGGATCCCCTGCGGCGCGGCGGCGGCTTCAAAGACGGCCGGCGATGTCGGGAAGCAGAATACAATGTCAGCGCGGCCATCGACCACCGCGCGCATTGCGCCATCGTAACTTCCGGCGTTGACCCATACGACGTCCTTGGGGTCGAGCTGCACCCAGGCCAGTAGCGACTTGGTCGGGTTGAGGGTGCTTTCCTTCATATCCCACACGGCGAAGCGGGTGCCGGGCTTGATATCGGCGAGGGTCTTGATCTTTGAATCACCCCGGACAAAGAAGCCCGAGTGGGCCAGGTCATTCACCCAGACGATGCGTACCTGGTAAGCACCGCCATCTCGAATGGCCATGTCTTCCAGGGCTTCAATGACATTCCGGTAGGCACTCTTGGATGCTGAACCCAGGAGCATTTTGCCCTGCCGGAGGTTAAGGGTCTCCTTAACCGGACTGCTTTCCGGTACGACACGTATGGCCATACCGGTGTCGGCTTCCATTATTGTTGCCCAGCTGGCGAATTTAGCCATCCCGCTCTGTCCCGATGCGGTCACATAAACGATGCTCGGCCACTTCCAAGCACCGGTAGCGGTCGTTGTCGTGCTCGCGCCTGTCGAGCAGGCTCCGAACAACAGTACAGTAATGATGATAATGCTGAAAATGATGGCGGTGATTCCTCTGGCGGGATGCTCATCCATTACCTGCAGGCCTCCTTCCACTAATCGATGGGCACGGAAAGGGTTGAGAAGGGGACAAGACACCTTCGGGGGACAGTACCTATTCTACGCCGTGTGGCGGCGAAAGCAAACCACCCTAATGCGGATTCGTTGTGAACCCTTTTGCCGATTTGTTGAACCTTCTTTGGCAATGCTGGGTTCAGGTTCCTACGATTGACAGGGTGGAGCGTTGACATTAGTATTTGCCGGTCAGGAGATAAGGAATGACCAGACTTGTTTTAATACGACACGGTCAGACCGAGTGGAACCGCGTGGAGAGGTTCCGTGGTATGGCAGACCTGGCCCTTGACGATGTTGGGTTGAAGCAGGCTGAGGCAACGGCAGAGAGGGTGGCAGAGTGGCCGGTGACGGCCGTGTATACCAGCCCGTTGAGGCGGGCTCTTACCAGCGCCGAGATTATCGCGCGAAGGTTCGGGCTTCAGCCTCTGGTGCATTCCGGCTTGATCGACATCAACTTCGGTGAATGGGAAGGGCTCTCGCCCAGGGAGGCGGCGGTCAGGGACCCGGAGCTATGGTCAATCTGGGTGCACAGCCCGCATCAGGCGAGGTTCCCCGGAGGGGAGTCGCTGGGAAATGTGACTGCGCGGGCATCGGCGGCCGTGGCCGAAGTCGTCAGGAAGCATGAGGGTGGCACGGTGGCGATGGTCACGCACCGTGTGGTCTGTCACCTGCTCGTTCTGCATCTGCTGGGACTCGATGAGTCTCGCTTCTGGCACGTTACTCAGGATGTGAGCACGGTCAACGTTTTTGAACATAACGATATGGGATGGTTCGTGGTGACTTTGAACGATACCTGTCACCTTAAAGGACTGAAGACGCCGCAGTCAGGGGTATACAAAGGATGATGCTGTCGTATCCCATTCTGAACCATCGCCGTGCGAGGCTGGGGGGCCGGGTGGGTTGTACTCTGCCGTTTGCCGGAACCCTCGCCATGCCCGGGATGACAATTGTTGAGAAAGGTTGAGATTGAAATGGTCAAAGTAAAGGTCGGCATTATCAACGTAACCGGCTACGCCGGTTCGGAGCTGGCAAGGCTGCTTTTCCGGCATCCCCGGGCAGAGGTGGTTTCGGTGACCGGACGCAGTGCCGCCGGGCAGAAACTCGGGGATGTTTTCCCCCATCTGGCTGATATGGATATGAAAATAACGGCCGAGCTTGACCGGAGCGTTGACGTGGCTTTTTCAGCCATGCCGCACAAGGCGAGTGCCGAGGCTGTCCTGCCGCTCCTCAAGGCAGGAGTGAAAGTTATTGACATAAGTGCGGACTTCCGGCTCAAAGATGGTGCCCTGTATCCGAGATGGTACCAGTTCAGTCACCCGGCGCCGGAGCTTCTGGGCGAGGCCGTGTACGGGCTGACCGAACTTTACCGCCGGCAGATACGTAAGGCGCGGCTGGTGGCCAACCCGGGGTGCTATCCGACCGGGGCTATTCTGGCGCTGGCACCGGCGCTCAAGGCTGGCCTGATCAGGCCCGATGTCATTCTTGACAGCAAGTCGGGCATCTCCGGTGCCGGGCGGGCGCTGGCCTTGAATACGCATTTTGCCGAAGCCAGCGATAGCGTCTCGGCGTATGGGCTTGACGGGCATCGACACCTGCCGGAAATCATCCAGGAGCTGAGTCTGCTCAACCGCAAGCGGCCGGTCTCTGTGACCTTCATACCGCATCTTATCCCGATGACGCGCGGCATTCTCACTACCTGCTATGCCTCGTTCAAGCCGGGGAAGCTGTCCGGCGACAGTGCCGCACGGGAACTGATGGCGCTTTACAGGGAGTTTTACAAGGGCGAACCGTTCGTCCGTGTTGTTGACACGCCTCCGGGCACCAAACATACCTGGGGTAACAATTATTGTCTTATTCATCCGGTAATTGACCCGAGGGCCAACCGTCTCGTTGTGGTCAGTGTTCTCGATAACCTGGTTAAGGGCGCCGCCGGTCAGGCTATCGAGAATATGAACGTGATGTTCGGGTTCGATGAGACGGCGGGGCTTGAGGCCCTGGCCGTTTATCCATAAGTGGGTTTTCGAACTATTCGTGGCCGCTGTGGCCGTGGGCAGGTACTTCTGCGTGTGAGGGATTGTTTTTCAAAGCGGGCAAAGACTCTTCAAACTTTCCCGGAGCGTGGCGTTTTTGATATACTTTTCGCTGTCTGCCCCCATCGTCTAGAGGCCTAGGACACCGGCCTTTCAAGCCGACAACACGGATTCGAATTCCGTTGGGGGCACCAAAATCTCGCTCGGCTCGGGAAACACCAAACGCCAGTATGCCAGGCAACAAACCATGAACCAGGCGATAAAGGGTGTACTTTTCGACCTCGATGGCACTCTCGTTAACTCTATTGATTGCTACTGGCTGGCTTTCAACGGCGGTGCCAGGCATTTCGGGCTGGGGCCGGTGGATGTGTCCAGAATCGGAGAGCTCTTAGACCGGGGGGCGCGTATTCAGGATACGCTGGTAGCCCTTTACCCGACTCTGGATGAGGCAGCCCGGGTGGCTCTTCGGGGTAAGATAATTGAAATCTATGTTAGCCTGGAAAAGGACCATGTCCGTCTTCTGCCGGGCGCTGCGGAACTGCTGTTCAGCCTTAAGTCCCGGGGAATGAAAATCGGGATTGCCACGAGCCGGGTGACGCGGGATGACGGCAAGTGGCGTGAGCTACAGCGGTTTGGAGTTGATGGCTATGTAGATGCCGTAGTGACTGCCGCTGATGCGCGGCCGAAGCCGGCACCGGATACCGTTATTGAGTGTGTCAGGCAACTCGGGCTTACATCTCCGGAGTGTGTTTTCGTAGGCGATTCGACCTGTGATGTAGTCGCTGCCAGAGAAGCCGGGCTAACGGCCTACGCCGTGACCACCGGTGTCGGCAAAAAGGCGGCACTGGCGTCGGCCGGTCCAAAGGCAGTAGTGGACAGTCTCGCCGAGCTTCAGCCTTTATTGGAGCGGCTCATCGCGAACGCCGGATTCCCGGTAGCCTAGTTTTTGGAGAATACTTCAGCCCGTTCTTGTCTCTTCAGCCAGAGCCCGCGCCGAAGGCATAGTGACCGCGATTATTATCCCGTTGAGCCCCTGTTGTTCCGGCACCGGCTTTTGCACCACGTTCGGGCCGATGCTAGAATGGTGGCCTTCGTGAAGCCGGTAAGAGCCGGCTCATGGACATCTGGTGATACTGCTGTGAGGCTGACTGGGAACTCGATTGACAGTATGGAATATGCTCTGGGGCTGGCGAAGCTGGCCCTGGGCTACACCAGCCCCAACCCGGCAGTCGGTGCCGTGCTGGTGAAAGACGGCGAAATTGTTGGCACCGGATACACTCAACCGGCGGGCTTTGCCCATGCCGAGATTATGGCATTGAATCAGGCCGGAAGTCGGGCAAGGGGGGCAACGCTCTTTGTTACTCTTGAGCCATGCTGTCATTACGGCCGCACGCCGCCGTGCACCCGGGCGTTGATTGAGGCCGGGGTAGCTGAAGTACACGCAGCCATGATCGATCCCAATCCGCGAGTCAACGGCAGGGGTATGGCTGAACTTGAGAGGGCAGGCATTAAGGTTCAAGTCGGAGAATACGAGGACAGAGCGCGGGAGATTAATGAGGCCTATATCAAGTGGATTACCACCGGACTGCCGTTCGTCACCGCCAAGTTTGCTATGAGCCTTGACGGCAAGATCGCTACCAGGAGCGCCGACTCGAAGTGGATAAGCAGTGAAGAGGCGAGGAATTATGTTCATACCCTGCGGTATACCGTTGATGCGGTGATGGTCGGGGTGAACACGGTCCTGGTTGACAACCCGCGGCTTACGGCGCGTCGGATTGGCCGGGGTGGTACAACGACACACCAGCCGCTTCGGGTAGTGGTTGACAGCAGGGGGCGGACGCCGCTCAGCGCCAATCTCTTCAAAGAGCCGGGCAAGACCATGATTGCTGTGGCCCAGCCGCTCGACAGAGAAAAAGCCGACGGCATGGCAAGACTCGGGGTGGAGGTGGTGGAGCTCCGGGCTGACGATGGCATGGTTGACCTGGAGAGGCTTCTTAGAGCTCTTGGCGAGCGCCAGATTACCAGCGTGCTGGTGGAAGGCGGCAGCAGTCTCCTCGGCTCGCTGTTTGATTGCCGCCTGATTGATAAAGTTATGGCCTTTGTTGCGCCGCTTATTATCGGTGGGGATGGGGCCAGAACGGCGGTCGGAGGCAACGGCGTCGAGCGTGTATCGGCCGCTTTTCGTTGTGAGCGGGTGAAGGTTGAAAGGTTCGGAGATGATGTCCTTATCAGCGGCTACCTGCCGGCGAGGTCACGATGTTCACAGGCATAGTTGAAGAAACGGGCAGGGTCAGGGAGGTCGGGACGGACTATCTGACGGTGGCGGCGGTGAAGGTGCTTGATGGCACCAGGCCCGGTGACAGCATCAACGTGAACGGCGCCTGTCTCACGGTCAGGCGTCTTGCGGTGGATTCGTTCTCGGTCGACCTGATGCCGGAGACGCGGCGCAGGACCAATCTGGGCAGACTTCACTACGGCGACCGGGTGAATCTGGAGAGGGCGATGCCGGTCGGAGGCCGTCTTGGCGGGCATCTGGTGCAGGGGCATGTCGACGGGACCGGGAGTGTCATATCCATAAAACCGGAGGAGAAAGCGAAACTGCTGACAGTCTCAGTACCGCCGGAACTGACACGCTATATCGTGCCCAAGGGTTTTGTCGCGGTTGACGGCGTCAGTCTCACGGTAGTAAAGTGTGCAGATACTTCCTTCACGGTGTCACTGGTAGCTTTCACCATGGAGCACACCACGCTTGGAGGGAAACAGCCCGGCGATGCCGTGAATATCGAGGTGGATATTATAGGTAAATACGTGGAGAAGCTTATCGCGAGGAAGAGCGACGAATTGACGTTGGAATTCCTCGAAGAGCACGGTTTTTCCAGGAAAGGGTAGTACGGAGTGTCTTTAGCCAGCATACCTCAGGCAATTGAGGACATCAGAGCCGGCAAGTTCCTCATCATCGTTGATGACGAGGGCCGTGAGAACGAAGGCGACCTGTGTGTTGCCGCCGAGAAGGTGACGCCGGAACACATCAATTTCATGGCCAAGTACGGCCGCGGTCTCATCTGCATGCCGATGACGGGCAAGCGGTTGGATGAACTCAACATCCCGCTCATGGTTCAACGCAACGATTCGCCGTTTGCGACGGCTTTCACGGTCTCGGTCGAGGCCAAGCGCGGCGTGACAACCGGCATTTCCGCCTACGACCGGGCGGCAACGGTCAAAGCGCTCATCGATCCAAAGACGAAGGCGGATGATATCGCGCGTCCCGGTCACATGTTCCCCATCCGGGCCAGAGACGGTGGCGTCCTGGTGCGCGCCGGGCATACCGAGGCGATTGTCGATCTGGCCCGAATGGCAGGCCTCTATCCGGCTGGCGTCATCTGCGAAATCATGAATGAGGACGGCACCATGGCCCGTTTGCCAGAGCTTGAGAAGATGGCGGCAGAACACGGCCTGAACATCATCTCTATCGCTGACCTTATTGCCTATCGCCGCCGTACCGAGAAACTGGTCCGGAGGGTGGCCGAAGCCAAGTTGCCCACCAGGTACGGAAACTTTGTCGCCATCGCTTACAGGAGTATCGTCGATCCTGACGAGCATGTGGCCCTGGTGATGGGTGACCTTTCCACCGAGGAGCCGGTGCTGGTGCGCGTTCACAGCCAGTGTACGACGGGCGATGTTTTTCACTCTATGCGTTGTGACTGTGGCGACCAGATCGAAGTTGCCATGCAGTCCATCGCTGAGAAAGGGCGGGGTGTCCTGCTCTACATGAGACAGGAAGGACGCGGCATCGGCTTTCATAACAAGCTCAAGGCTTATGCTCTTCAGGACAGGGGCCTGGATACCGTCGAGGCCAACGAAGCTCTCGGCTTTGCTCCTGACCTTCGCGACTACGGCATCGGGGCACAGATACTTGCCGACCTGGGCCTGCGTAAAATAAGACTCCTCACCAATAACCCGAAGAAAGTGGTCGGCCTTGAAGGATACGGCTTGCAGGTTGTTGAAACGGTGCCGATTGTGTGCTCGCCCAACCCGTACAATATGTCTTATTTGCAGACGAAGGCGGAGAAGCTCGGGCACATGATCAGGCTTGAGGAACTAACGGCGGATAAGGGCACAGGAGGAAGCCATGGCTGAAGTATTCGAGGGAATGCTCCTGGGGAAAGGGTTGAAGTTTGTGGTGGTGATATCCCGGTTCAACGAGGTTATTACAGGGAGACTGCTTGACGGCGCCCGCGACGCTTTCCAGCGTCACGGCGTCGCCGATGCCGACATCGATGTCGCCTGGACACCGGGGGCGTTTGAAATTCCGATGGTGGCCAAAAAGCTGGCGCAGACCGGGCGCTACAATGCGGTGGTCTGTCTGGGCGCGGTGATTCGAGGCGGCACGCCGCACTTCGAGTATGTGGCCTCCGAGGTCAATAAGGGTATCGCTCAGGTGGCGCTCGAAACCGGTGTGCCCATCATTCAGGGAGTCATCACGGCGGACACTCTGGAGCAGGCGATAGAGCGTGCCGGTGCCAAGGAGGGTAACCGCGGATTTGCCGCCGCTGTTTCGGCCATTGAGATGGCCAATCTGATGAAAAGCATGGCAGGGAAGAAATAGGGCGCTTCTTCAGGTAGCTATGATGCGGCTTGCGGTGGGGTTGCTCAGTCTGTGACCTTGTAAACGATGTCGCCGTTCCGTACCCGGTCGGGCACCTTGACTCCGATGACGTCGCCCGGCCTGGCTTCGGTCACGTTTACCCGGTTAATCTGCATCGAGTCAACGGTCAGGGTCATATCGGTGGTGTGCCCTTTGATGTGGATTTTCTCGCCAACCTTAAGCATCTGGCTTAGCTGGATGCCGGCAACCACGGGCTTGGCGAAGAACTCGGTGACCTTGCCTATCTCAGTTTCCATAGCCGCCTCCTCTGTTTGCTGGTGGTGCACCTGTCTCTAGTATAGGGGCGGCGGCCCGCTAAATCAACGCGGGTTCGAGACTGGGAATCAAACAGGGGGCGCAGAAGCGCCCCCTGTTTGACTGAACAGGTTAGCTGTTGAGGATGGCGAGGGCTTCCTCTTTGTAGGCGTCCATGAGGTAGGGAATGCCGGTGACCCGGGCGCACTCCTCGGTCAGGGACATAAGTTCCCTGCGGGTGATGGCCGGGACGGAGAAGACCCTGGCGCCGGCCATTAACTGCTGGAGGCCGACCTTGATCTTTTCCGCGTAGCTGTATATGCCGATTGCTCCCAGCGGTATCTTCTTGATTTCATCAGCGCCGACGATTGCCTTGACATCTTCATAGTTAACGAAGATTTCTTCCGGTGTTGAACCGAATTGGCTGACGGTGTTGGGCAGCTTGCCATCCTTGAGCCACTGGGCGATGTTCTTGCCGACCATGCCCGGTATCATCAGGGCGCGGCCCATGCAGACTGCTTTGCAGAACGGAGCACCGAGGGCCAGCGCTTTGAAAACGCCGTCTTCGGAGCTGAAGCCGCCGGCGAAGGCAAGGTCAGGGACACGCTGGCCTTTGTCGGCCAGTACTCTGGCGAACTGGTAGGCGGCGCTGTGGAGGTACAGGCTGGGGATGCCCCACTCCTCCATCATACGCCACGGGCTCATACCAGTGCCGCCGGAAGAGCCATCGATGGTAAGCAGGTCAATTTTGGCCATCGAGCCCCACTTGATGGCCATGGCCAGCTCGCGCAGGCTGTAGGCGCCAGTCTTGAGGGTAATGCGCTTGAAGCCGAGCCTGCGCAGGCGTTCCACCTCCTTGAAAAAGCCCTCCTCGGTGACGAAGCCGAGCCGGCTGTGGCGCTCGAACTCCTTGATGGCGCCGTCTTTGAAAGCCTGCTGATTGACAGGACTGGTCGGGTCGGGGGTGACGATATAGCCGCGCTTCTTTAACTCGATCGCGCGCTCAAGGCTGTTGACCTTGATCTCACCGCCGATGCACTTGGCACCCTGACCCCACTTGAGTTCGATTGTGTCCAACCCGTGCTTTTTGATGACGTACTCGGCGACACCGAGCCGGGTGTCCTCGACGTTCATCTGTACCAGAATTTCGCCGTAGCCCCGGTGATAGCGCTTGTAGATTTCAATGCGGCGGTCCATGTCCGGGGCAGAAGCAATCTTGCCATTGGAGTCCAGCTTTAGCTGCGGGTCGATGCCACAGACATTCTCGCCGCAGACCAGGGTCACGCCGGAAATGGCGGCGCCGACGGCGAAATGCTCCCAGTTCTTGCGGGCGATTTCGGTCGAGCCAAGCGCGCCGGTGAAGATCGGGACTTTCATTTTTACTTTTTTGTCCCATCCGTACTCCGTCTCGGTATTGACGGCGGGGAAGGTGGCAGTATCGGGGTTGCCCTCGACGCCTTTGGGCAGGCCGCGGGCGCCCATAGCGTAGCCCTGGATGTTGAGGTGGGAATAGTCAACAGGATAGTCCTTGTCGGCGCCGGCGGTAATTTCTCCGAATGGCCCCGGGTAGATTAGCTCGCGGCCGCGAAAGGTCGCTTTGAAGACTTCGCAGTTACCGGTGCACCCATCGATACAACGACTGCACAGGCCGCTTGATGGGACGACGCTTCGAGACCGGTTTGCGGTCCTGGTGGCGTCATTGGCGTTTGGCTGTCTCAGGTTCATAGATTGTTTACACTCCTTCTTTGTGAATTGGCTTAAACAGCCTGTATTCGAGACGGCTGTCAAGTCTCATGGTTACTAGATGTCCCAGACCTTGACGAAGTCACGGTATTCCATCACTGTGCTCATGGCGCGGTTCTCTACCTCGAAGCCGGCTTCCGCGGCCGCGGCTACCGGGTTCAAGCCGCCAAGCAGGACCATGCCGATGCGGTTAAGCTCAACCGCGGTCTCGCACACCGGCTCACTGGTCTCGCCGATGACCAGGACGCCGCCGAGACCGGCCGCCTTGAGCTTGCCGACGACTTCCTCGGTAAGCGGACGGCACAAAGCGGGTATCTCGCGGAAGTTGGCGAGGATGCGTCCATCGCCATGTCTTGCTGCTTCAATAACAGAGGTCATCCTGCCCTTGATAAAAACAACGGACGGGTCGAGTGACGATCCGGCGTAGTGGATCAGCTCCACGAACCGGAACGGCTGGCCGTTACGCATCTGGAGAAGGCCGCCAAAGCGTGACCCCATCGGCACGCCGGCCTTGAGAAGCGTGCCGTTGATGACGATACTGCACACTGTTGCCAGCCCTATCTGGCCTTCAGGTACAATCACGTCACCCAGTTGCTCGCCTTCCCTGGCCAGTGCCACGAGGTCACTGACACAGATCCCGGCCTTAAAGACCGGCTTCATGATGTCAAGGGCTCTTTTGAACTCGTTCTTTTTGAAGAGGGAGACATTGACCGGTACCGCCCCACTGTTGGTCTCGAAGTTGAAGCTGGTGCGGAAAGCCAGAAGTTCAATTTTGGAGAAAGCGAACCCGACCTTATCTCTCACCAGAGCGCTATCGAGCTCGGCGATGCCGCGCCGGGTGATGAGACGCCCATCGCGCCCGACTAATCTGGTGAGACCGCGCTCATCCATCAGCTTGAGGTGGTAGCGTACGGCGCGCTCGGTCAGTTCGACCCCATGGTCCTTAAGACGGCGGGCGACAATTCTGGCACCCACTGGCCCCCTCGTGCTCCGCAGGATCTTGAGAATGGTGATTACCTTGCGTTCGACCTCATGTGCTTCGTAAACCACCTTACACCTCATTTCTGTTCAATGGGTCGGAAAAGGGTGGCCGTATGCCGAGCACAAATTAGGCGGCATTATAGTAATGGATGTCAATGTTGTCAAAAGACGAGCGACAGTGACCGTGCCTATTTGTAATGGTGGCAGACAGTGCGCAATCAGCGCAATAACGCACATTTTTGTGCATATCTTGCGAAACCATGCTAAAGTATGTTTTGTTGTTTCATTGACATGACGCTTTTACGACGGGTAGCATGGTCCCCATTCTTAAGCACACAGTGAGGAGAGGGAGTGAGTAGTGAATATGACATCGTAATCGTGGGCGCCGGGCCGGCGGGCTGTTCGGCGGCTAGAACGGCCAGCGAGAAAGGCGCCAGAGTTGTGGTGGTTGAGGAACACCGGGTTGTCGGCCTGCCGCGCCATTGTTCCGGTCGTCTTCAGGGATCGAGCTTTACCGATGAGATTGTCCGGAGCGTCGACCCGAGGGTAATTCTGGCCGAGTGCCGCGGCAGAAGGTTCTATTCACCATCAGGAGAGATGGTTCTTGAGGAACCAGTGCCGCCGAAGAGCGTTTATATGCTGGTACGCGAGGAATTTGACCGTGAGCTGGCGCGTCTGGCGGCAGAGGCCGGTGCCGACTTCGTGCTGAATACCCGGGTGACCGGTATTATCAAGAAGCAAGGGGTCGTTTGCGGTGTCACGACAGCGTCGCGGTCGATGCCGGAAGTGTCCGCGAGAGTTGTTATTTGTGCTCAGGGCAGTGCGGGAAGATTTAACGGTATTGCGCGCTGGGAGGGTATGAGCAGTCCTGATGAGGAGTTCGCAGGCGGCGTTTTGCTGGAACTGCGGCGGGTGCGGGGGCTGGAGGCTGGTGTGCCCGAGGTACACTTGGGCAACCTGTCGGAAATCGGCTTTGCCCGTATTTGGACGCGTGATGAACGGTCGGCCTGGGTCACCTGCCCATCCCTCCAAGTATTCGAAAAGATGAGGCGGAGCAACTACCTTTACGCCCGGCGGATGAAAGAGGCGGTTGCGGTCCAGATGCACGGCTGGACGTTTGGCTCAAAGTCAGGCGACCAGTTGCCACAGCTGGTTAAGGACGGCTTGATGCTGGTCGGCGATTCCGCCGGTTACACCAGCATTATCCACGCCGTTGTGTCGGGCCGTTTCGCTGCCGAAGTAGCGGTTGAGGCTCTAGGTCGGGGGGATGTGGGTGCTGATAGTCTGATCGGTTACCAGCGCAGGTGCGAGAAGCTCGGGCTTCACAGGACGGGGCTGAGCTGGAAGACCCTTAACCAGCTAAAAGGTATGTCTGATGGGCAAATTGAAGCGCGAATTCCGGTGATGATAGAAAGAGGCGAACTGCGTTACCTGGATGTTCTGCCTTTCTGAGTTATGGCGGTCAGCCTGCCATACCGCGTTTCCTGAGCCTCTCCTGCTCCCAGGCCTTGTAGGTCTCCGGGGGATGCACCGTTTCCCCTTCCGGCCTTCTCCTGAGTGATACCGCGTCACTGGTACAGCTGGTGACGCAAAGACCGCACCCGATGCACTTTTTTAGGTCGATGTGGGCCACATCGTCTACCTTGCAGGCGCCGACCTGGCATCGTGTCTCGCAGAGGCCGCAGGCGGTGCAGGCGTCGTCATCTACCACCGCATAGTAATTGGCCCTGGCTACCGAGTTCTCGATGCCGAACTCGGTGATGCCCCGGAGGACGGCGCAGCAGCAGCCACAGCAGTTGCAGACGAAAGTGACGCCTTTGGCAACGTTGGCCACGGTGTGGACGAGGCCGATTTCCTCCGCCTGGTCCAGCAGTCTGAGCGCTTCTTCCTTGGCGATGTCGTGCGGTCCCTGAGGGCGCTCGGCGGTGGAGAAATTCAAACAGATGCGCAGCGGTGACTTGCACCTGCGCTTGCCGACCAAGTCCTGCTGGATGCGGCAAATACAGTCGCGCACTTCGAAGGACTTTCCTGCCATTATCATCGCTTTGACGTCATCGTATGGCAGAATGATTTCACGCTTGAGCGCCTGTTGCGCCGGGACGACGCGGTTTAAGGGTGGGGTGTGGCGCATGATGCCGGCCAGACCGCCTTCCATCCAGTATTGCTCGCACAGGTGTGCCAGCTCGTGGTCCATATTGGCCCACTGCTCTTCGTAGAAGCCGACGACATACGGAGCCAGGCGGTATTGCCAGACGCCGTCCCTCGGTGAGCCCCAGATAACGGTCCGTTTGGCCATATCGCGCAGGATTTGCTCCGTCTCTGCTTCGGGCATTCCGGCGCGTGCTGCGATGGCGGCAGAAGTCTCTCTTGTCCCTGTCATGGAGGCGGCGACCCTCGCCTCTTCCGGGGAGAACACCCGCTTGAGTATCTGAAGTTCGACGCGTGATGGTACTGAGGGAAAGCCACCGGGAAGCCTGTCCAGCGCCTCGCGTAGTCTTTCGTAATGGTCTTGAGTCATCGGCTTCTCCATGACTGTTGGTGATTGGTCATTATACCAGCCGCGCCGCTGTGGGCAAACAAAGGACCGTGTTTTAAGTTTTGATTTCCACGTTCTTACGGGCTATAATTCGGCGTCTCCCTCTGGTGGTGGCCGTCCCATTCTGCGGGTTATGAATGGCCTGACCAAGTCCGCTGTTCTCAAGCCGAAGCTCAGGTAGTCGAAACTGCCAGTGGGCAGACTGAATAATCATCTGAAGGAGGACACGGTATGGCAAAGGATATTACCACGCTCCGCGGTATGCTGGAGTTCTTTGAAAAGGAGAATGACCTTCTCACGGTCAACAATGAGGTTGATCCGATTCTCGAAGTAGCCGGCATCGTTAAACAACTTGATAACGGGCCGGCTATTCTATTCAACAACATCAAGGGGTATCCGAACCAGCGCATCGTCTCCAGCCTGTTTTGCCGGGCGGAGCGGGTGGCCAAAGCGCTCGATGTTGCCGATCCCAGGAAGCTGAAGTTCCGCGGTCTGGAGGGGATGAAGAATCCGCTTCCTCCCAAGGTGGTTGAATCGGCGCCCTGCCAGGAGGTGGTCGTTACCAAAGAAATCGATATCAACGCCATGATGCCGGTGCTCCGGTATACTGCGACAGATGCCGGCCGGATTATCGGCGGCGGCGTGGTGCTCATCAGCGGCGCGGACATCGGCCACTGCATTACTTACAAGCGTATGAATTTTCGCGGTAAAGACTGGTCATCTCTGGCCTTCAACCCCGGCAGTCATTTTGAGCACTTCGTGCTTGACCGCCGTGTAAAGAAGCAGAACCTGCCGCTTACGGTCAACATTGGCACCGGTGCCGGTGTTGGTATTGTGGCCGGAGGCGGTGGGGTGCCGTTGATGGTGCCCTTCGGTTCCGACGAGCTTGGCATCGCCGGTCGTATCCAGGGGGCGCCGGTGCAGATTGTGAAAGCCAAGACGGTCGACGCCTGGGCGATTGCCGAATCGGAATGGGTGATCGAGGGCTATGTCGATACCAGCCAGGTTGTCTGGGAGAACGAGGAGGGTGAGAAGAAGCCGGCGGACTTCGCACCCTATTTTCCGGAGAGCCTGGGCCATGTCGGTCGTGCCCGGCAGACGTACAAGTTTGTGGCTACAGCCGTCACCCATCGTAAAGACAATCCCATCTATTATGCACCGCTGGCGCACTCGTTTGAGTTCCCGGTGACCATGAGCTTCGCGGTAGACGCCGCGGTTTATGAGATACTGAACCGCCAGTGGCCGGGGCTGATAAAGGATGTTAACTCGCTGCCTTCCATGATGGGGCCAATGGGTATTGTGGTCCAGGTCAGGAAAGCCAGAGACCGTGATGAGCGCAGCATCCGCGACATTATCATCTCGGCATTCATGGCCGCCAATATGATGAGAATGGTGGTCGTTGTTGATGAAGATGTGGACATTTACAATACCGACGAAGTCCTCTGGGCCATCGTTACCCGGTGCGACTTCGGCGAGGCTGTTGTGGAGCTCCCGCCGGGCGGGAGCTGGTCAACCACCAAAGTCCGGCCGTTCAGCCCGTCAACGCCAAAGCCGCGTCTTGGCTTTGACTGCACTGTTCCGGTGACACAGAAAGTCAACTTCCAGCGCGGCGAGTTCCCAAAGGTTGATCTGAGCAAGTGGTTCACAGCGGAGCAGATTACGCGTGTCCGCGCCATGCAGAGCGAGTACGCGAGACTGCTGGCTGATAAGCGCGTTTGATGAAAGCCGTATGAGGTGAAGTTAGAGGTCTGGTACTGTTCGTTGCGGAGAATTGTTGAGCTTGAGGGTTGTTGGCCGAAAAAAGGTGGGCCGGTTTCTCGCCGGCCCACCTTTTTGTTATTAACAGGCAATACGTCTACAGCGTTTCGAGGAGCAGGTCGAGGACGTTGTACATCTTCATCTTGCCGCCGTCACGCTCGAGGGCCATGCCGAGGTTCTCCTCGCAGTGGTAGCAGTAGGTGGCGATGCCCTGGGCGCCTGTTGCCTTGGCCTCCTTGACGCGCTCGTCGGCGGTCCAGTCGGCGAACTCGGGGAAGCCGTAGCGCATCCAGCCGCCGGCGCCACAGCACCAGGTGTTGTCCCTGGTGCGCCACATCTCGGACAGGGTAATGCCGGGAATAGCCTTGATAATGGCGCGGGGAGCATCGTACAGACCCTGGAAGTCGTTGCATCCGGCATAGCCGTAGCCGCTGATGCGGCCCAGGTGGCATGGGTCGTGGTAAGTAATGTTAAGGTTCTGTGCCTTCTTCGGCTTGAGGTTGCCTTCCTGGAGGAGCTGGTTGACGTAGTCCATGATATGGATGACCTGAAAGTTCATCCTGTCGCCCACATCCGGATAGTCACGCCGGAAGGTGGAGTAGCAGAACGGGCAGAGGGTGACGAGCTTCTCCACGCCGAGCTCATTGAACTTTTTGATGTTCTCTTTAGCCATGGCGAGGAAGGTATCGGCATCGCCGACTCTCAAGGCCGGGTTGCCGCAGCAACGCTCGGCGTCACCCAGGATGCCGACATCGACGCCGGCTTTCTGGAGAATTTTGAAGGCAGTGCGGGGCAGATTCTCGGCCGAGGCGTCTCTCATGACACCGCAGCCCACGTAGAGGAGGGTCTTGGTCTTTGACGGAGCTTCGGCTGTCTTTCTCCTGACGTTTCCGGCGGGCAGGTCCTTCATCCACTTAATACGCTCGGCATCGAGCTTCCTATACGGATTGTTGTACTCCCTGAGGCCGGCGAGGAAATCCTTGAAGCCGCCCGGGGGAGTCTGACCGTCTTTGATTGCCTGGGCGCGAAAGGCCTGAATGGTGGATGCCGGGCGGAGTTCCATGACCCGGCCGCAGTTGTATTCGCAGTGGCCATCGAGCTGGCAGAGGTACAGGATTTCCAGCAGTTTTGGCGACCAGCTGATTTCGCCCTCGATGAATCCGCGGGCCAGGTCGAAACGGCCCTGTCCGGAGTAGGCGGCGAAACTCTTGTAGGCGAGACTGGGGCATGATTGCCAGAAGTTGACGCCATCGCGGTTGTGCCAGGTGAAAACCTGCTTGCAGATGCTGTCGCGGAAGCACTGCCAGGCATCATGGCGGAAGTCTTTGAGCTCTTTTAACATCGTTATCTCTCCTTGTCCTTACTAGAAGCAGAGCTTCCCGGGGTTCATAATCAGGTTGGGGTCGAACTCCCGCTTGAGCTTCTTCAGGTAGTCGGTGTAGACGGCATTGCGGTGGTACATAAGTTCCGCCCAGATGCCGTAGGGTCTGTCGTAGAAAGCACCCTTATCGACGATGGCGGCGCTGGCCTCGTTGAAGAGGGACTTGCCCCTGACGACCTCATCCGCGTTAGTCGGGTCGCAGGGAAGATCGAATATGCAGTAGAAGGAGCGCGCCCGTTCGATCGGCTGGATGTAGCCACCGATGTGGTCGGCCGGATAGCCGTGCTTGACAGCAAGTTCTTTTATGGTGTTCTCAATACCTTCGATTTTCTCGCCCAAGGCATGGAACATCAACTGCTGGCTGGTACCCTTGAAGCCGAACTTTTTCTGCAGCCTCCAGGGGCTGGTCATCTCCTCCATCAGGAGCTTATCGAGATTGGGAATACTGCCGACGGTGTTGAAAACGTCCCAGCCGCCTTCAGCGGCAAGGTCGCGGTAGTCGGTCTCCTGCCAGGCCACTTTCTCCTCAGGCCTTCTGGCCCAGGCCGGAATGGACATGACCAGCGTCCACGGCGGTAAGGCGGCGTATACGGTTTCGAAACGCTTGCGCATAGCAGTCGACCACGGCTTGGCACCGTTAACGCCGACGTAGGTCCCGGCCTTTAGGGCCTTACCGTCCGCGGCGTCCTCGTCGGTGAGCATGACAGCCAGGTCGAACCGGTTGAGGGCGAAGCATTCGTAGCCAAGTTCCTTTCGCTGGATTTTCTTGATTGCCGCCTGAAGTTGGGAGACGCGGTTGAATGGTGAGAAGAAGACCTTCCAGACTTTGGGGTAAGGGATGAGGCGGACGTTCATCTGGTAGACAATACCCATCGTGCCCTGGGCGCAGACAAGAAGGCGGTAGAAGTCCAGTCCGGGGCCGCCCGGATGGGTATGGCTGGCGCCCTTGATAGCGATATTGCCCATGGTGAAACTTTCGCCGTTTGGCATGACTGCAATGATGTCATTAATCATTTCGTTGCCATAGACAAAATCACTTGAACCGGGTACGGGTTCACGCTCAAGGTAGGTGCCCAGTACTGAGGCTGAGGGCGGTGCCACCAGTGGCACCTGGACTCTAAGGTTGTGCTTCTTCAGCTCGGCATTAAGCTGGGCGAAAGTTACGCCCGGCTCAACGGTGGCATGCCAGTGAATGGTATCCACATCAAGGATTTTGTTCATTCGGCTGAGGTCAATAAGGATGCCGCCCACGCTCGGGACGGCGGCGCCGGTAAAGCTGGTGCCTGAAGAGAAGGGAACAACCGGCATCAGGGTCTGGTTGGCGAGCTTTACGATTGCCTGGATTTCCTCAGCCTTGGCGGGCTTGACGACGAAATGAGGTTTGCGCGCGGGCGTAAAACTCTGGTCCTTGGCGTACTTTTCCAGTACCGCCGGGTCGTTGGAGACGTTGGCGGCGCCAACGATGGCTGAAAGCTGTTCAAATATGCCGGTCTTAGCTTCGGTAGTCATCTCGTCGCTCCTTTACGCCTTTTTCTCCGGCGGGGAGAAGAAGACCATTTTGTCCGGATTCATGGTGTCTTTGGGGTCGAAAACACGCTTGACGGCCCTAACGTAGTTGCCGAAGTTCGGACCGACCCTGGCGCTGTGCCAGTGGACGAACGGCTCAAACAGGGCGAGCCAGCCGATGCCGGCATCAACGAGACCCCTGCCGAGGTCGCCGGCCATTTTGGTGATAACTGCAGCATCCCGAAGCTGGTCGCCGTAGAGGTCGCGCTCGTCCAGCCAGTAATAGCCGCGCTCGTAGGCATAGTACCATGGCCAGGTGGTGTTAGCGCTCATTATGCCTTCCTTGAGGTTGGGCTCAACTACTGACTGCTGGAATCTGTGCACCTTCTCGCGGTCCTGGACGTAGCCGCGGCCAAATCCGGTGATGCTGTAGATGCCGGGGCGTGCCCACCGGACGAAGTCACCGGAACGGAAACAGTCGAAGTTGTAGTTGTCCATCTTGCGGCGGCGTTCTTCGTCAAGCGGTTCACCGCCGTGCTCCTTGATGATGTCGAATAGGACCTTCTCCTCGTAGTCGAGCTGGCCCTTGGAGAAACCCTCGTTCATGACGTAGAGCCAGTGCGGCTCGTAGTAACCTTCGTCGTAGAGTTTGTTTGACAGCGCCTGGTGAGGTTCGCCGCAGAAGGAGTTGACCGACCTCATGGTGAGGTTGACGCCAATAGCGATGCCCGACATGCAGATTTCGTGGCATACCTTCGCGGCGACATCGGGGTCGTCAAAACGGAACCAGTAACAGCGGTGGTTCTTGGGGACCGGTGGATGGTGGTATTCCTCTTCAATCGGCCAATCTCCGGAAGACCATGTATGGAGCTTCCACAATAGTTCGGTACAGACTCCCAGAGCGCCGCAGGAAAGCATCTCCCAGAGCGTCTTGAGGTCGGGGCCCGGTCCGTACCAGTAAGTCGGGTCACCGGGATTTATTCCATGAGAACCGGTGCGAAGGATTTCGCCGGAGGCGAGGACAATAGTCATACTTAGAAGCGAGCGAGTCCCTAGGCCATAAGCATTTGAAGTTTGCCAGTCTCCGCCGTAAGCCATAGTATTGGAGCAGATGGTATTGCTGGAGGGGGCCGCCGGCGTGCCGCCGTTCCACAGGCCGCGCTTCATTGTCTCGGCCTGAAGGCGGGCGTAGCTGACGAACGGTTGGAACCGAGCCGTCTGGTTTTCCTCGTCAATTTCGAGGATTTTGTCCATCCGGCGGAGGTCCATGATGACACTTCTGGAGCGACTGGGGATACAGAGGCCCGTCAGGTTATCTCCCGAACCAACCGGGATAATCTTGAGGCCGAAGCGGTTGGCCACGCGCATAATGGCTGAGACCTCTTCGGTGGTAGATGGCAGGATGACGGCGTCGGGGACGACCGTGGGGTCTTTTCTCAGCAGTCTCAGGGTGATGTTCGGCGCCGGGTCCTTGGTATGGGCCTGGCGGATTTCCCTGTCGGTGCTGACGAACTCAGGGCCGACTATTTCGGCCAGCGCTTGAATAACATGAGACTCGATCAAGATTCACCTCCTGTCATAATTTCAATAACGTCATGGTCCCGGTTTTTAGTTCCTCAGGGTCACCTCCTTTGGCATTTGACGTTTGGGGACGGTACCAGGTGCCTTGGTTAAGAAGGTCGAACTGGAAATTGGCACGGCTTGACCCCTGTCTGCCAGTTTCCCTCTGGTTGCTCGTTAAGAAGAGAATAGTCACGGCTTGAAAAAGGCAAAAAAACCAAAGCGTAATGATACAGCCTCAGCCATCATTTGTCCATAGGGGTAGGTACGTAGTTTTGCCTATCCATTAAGGTAGTCGCTCAACCGGAGGCGTTCCCATACCATCTTTGGCGGCGTCACCCTGATCGGGCCGGCTTTGCCCAGCGGTCTGGTGGCATCAATAATCAGTCTGGAAGTGATTGCCGCCAGACGACCGCCTTCACCATCAAGACCGGCCACCTTTTCCGGCGGCTTTGACTCCGGGGCCGTTTGATATATGAAAACGTCGTTAATCCTTGTCGCCATCGCCCAGAGTACCTCACTTTGATCGTAAACGTCGACGTCTTCGTCAACCACAATGGCCGCCTTGGCAAATCCGTGTGCCACTGCTGTCTGCCCGGCGAGCTGTGCATCCTCTGGAGAGTGTTTGTCGATGGCTACGTACATCAGAACCTTGCCGCACTGGTCATCGGGGCCAATGTGAGCGGCTTTAACATCCACGCCCACGGCCTTCACCCGGTCGAACAGGTCCATTTCCCGTTGAAGCAAGCCGACTAGGTTGTGTTCTGAATGGACCGGGTGTAAATCGTGATATATGGCGTTTCGTCGCATGGTGATGGCCGTCACCTCGGCCACGTAGCAAGGCCTTCCTTCACCGTAGTACCCCGCCCCTTCGCTGAATGGCCCCTCATTCTCCATGCGCCGGGGGTCGATTATTCCTTCAATGACAATCTCGGCGTGTGCGGGTACCGGTAGGTCTACCGTCAGCCCATCGGTCACCTCCAGCGGCTCATTGAGCAGGCCTCCTATCAATTCCAGTTCATCCTCATTCTTCTGAGGTCTTGCCGAGCCGGCCGCGATTACCGCCGCTGGATGATGTCCGATTGCGGTCACCACCGGCATCATTTTCCCCAGTTCGGCGTAGCGCATGGCGATGGCATTGCCGTGATGCGTTGGTACAATCATGCTGGCAAGACGGTTCGGGCCTTTGACCTGCTGGCGATAAATTCCAACATTGATATGCCCGGTGTCGGGATGTCTCAGTACCGTAAGGCCGACATCGACGTATTTCCCTGCGTTCAATTCGGCATGTTTGGGAACTGGCAGACGTGACAGATCAACGTCACCGCCGCGCCATACGATTTGTCTCGCCGGCGCCTGGGCTGCCGGAACTTTCTTAACCGGAACTGGCCGTCCTTGGCGTTTCCGGTATTCCTCGACAACAAGGGAGAACCGTCCAGCCTCCATGTCCTCAAACGGTACATCAAGTGCCAGTCCCACAATCGTGTAACTGCCGAAAAGATTGGAGACTACAGGCAAAGCGCTTCCCTTAACCCGACGGTAGAGTATGACCGGACTGCGCCTCGCTTTAGCCAGCTTTTGCTGGAATACCGATAACTCATATAATGGGTCGAGAGGTTTGTCGATTTCAACGTAATAGTCAGATCCCAGCTGCTTCACTTTATCCAGAAAATGCCTCAGGTCCTTGGTCATTCCGCTCCTTTCGTCAGAGAAAAAAGCTGGGGAGAGCAGGCGGAGAACGATCAGCACAGGCCGCGTCAGATTGGTTTGGTTAATTATAACACGTGCTTTGGGAGGTTCGTGGTTGGTTTGTAAAAACGTTTGTCCAGACTGATATTGACATGCTAATCTTGTAGGCGTATAATGGGGGTTCACAGATTATGATTCGAAGCGAGTGCACTTCGTCGGTGCCACCATTGTAGCTCATCCTTAGCGATAACGCCCTTACCTTAGTTCAGCTTGTACTATGCCCGGTTATTGGAGGAATCAGTGACAAGCGAAACATCGTTGGCCAGATCTCTCCATGGTAACGGTTCCAGCCCGCGTAAGTCTTTTGCCAGACTGCCCGAGGTCATGCCGATCCCGAGTTTAATCAGGGTCCAGCTTGACTCATTCCATCGTTTTCAAGAAGAAGGGCTCAAGGAGCTGTTTGAGGAGATATCCCCGATTAAGGATTTTACAGAAAACCGTTACGAGCTCCACTTTCTGGACTATGAGTTCCGTGCTCCGCAGTATACAGAACAGGAGTGCCGAGCGCGGGATATGACCTACTCCGCCCCTCTGTATGTCAGGACGATGCTCATCAACAAGGAGACGGGCGAAAAGAAGGAACAATGGATCTTCTTTGGCGATTTTCCGATGATGACCGATAAGGGGACTTTCGTCATCAGCGGCGCCGAGCGCGTGGTAGTGAGCCAGCTCCTGCGCTCCCCGGGTGTCTATTTCACCACTCAGGAAGATCCTTCAACCGGAAGGCAGCTGGCCCAGGCGAAGCTTATTCCCGAGCGTGGTGCCTGGCTTGAGTTCGAGACATCCGGGCAGAACGCCATCGTCGCCAAGGTTGACGGTAAGCGGAAAATACCGGTTACTACTCTCCTGCGGGCGATGGACTTGAGTACCGATGCCGAGCTTGAAGAGGCCTTCATGGCGTTTCAGGAAGGCTCGACTATCAACTATATACGGGCGACAATTGACCGTGACCCGTCCGTCACCGACAAGACTAAGGCTCTGCTTGATATTTATGCGAGACTGCGTCCCGGTGACCCTCCAAACGCGGATAACGCTGAGAACCTTATCTACAACCTCTTCTTTAATCCGAGACGCTACGACCTGGGCAGGGTAGGTCGCTACAAGCTCAACAAGAAGCTGGAAAAGGTTGGCCTAAATGTTTCTCTCGATACCCGGGTGCTGACGCGCGACGACTTCATCGCTATCACCAGGCAGATGATTCTGATTAACAATGGTAAGCTGGCGGCTGACGATATCGACCATCTTGGCAACCGTCGGGCAAGGACCGTGGGGCATCTTATTCAAAACCAGTTCCACATCGGTCTTCTGCGCCTGGAAAAGACCATCAGGGAGCGCATGAGCATCGTGCCTTCCGACCAGGCGACGCCAACGGTACTCATTAATATCCGTCCGGTTGTCGCTGCTATTCGGGAGTTCTTCGGCGGCTCGCAGCTTTCGCAATTTATGGACCAGACCAACCCGCTGGCCGAACTTACTCACAAGCGGCGCCTCTCGGCAATGGGGCCGGGTGGCCTTTCCAGGGAGCGTGCCGGTTTCGATGTGCGCGACGTTCATCATTCTCACTATGGCAGGATATGTCCCATTGAGACACCGGAAGGCCCGAACATTGGTCTTATCGGCTCGCTTGCCATCTATGGCTCGGTGAACGACTATGGTTTTATTGAAACGCCGTACCGGCGCGTCATTGACGCCATTACCAATAGCTACGACGCAATAATCGGTTGGACGATACGGGAAGATATCAGCGACAGCTTTGGCAACGTAATCGCTGAAGAGGGTGAAGTCGTCAGCAAGGATACGGTCAAACGTCTGTCAACGGTATCGCCGCGGGTGCGGGTTGTGCCTTTGATAATGGCTGAAGGCAATCGTACGGTCTACGTATCCGATGATCTGAAAGAGCTTGAAGGTAAGAAGGTTTTACACGACGTTGTGCCTGCCGGGGGTAGCAGGCCCGGCGAGTCCCAAGGTCCGGTGTTGCTGTCTGCCGGTACGGTTGTTGACAGAAAAGATGTGGCCAAGCTTGTCAAGTCCAAAGCGAGGGTCGTTGTTGATGTGGTGCCGTTTGTCAGTGACGAAGTTCAGTATCTCACTGCCGATAAAGAGGAAGACTACACGATAGCTCAGGCTAACGCTCCGCTTAACGAGCGTAACGAGTTTGTTGAAAGCAAGGTTGAGGTGCGGCGAGGGCCGAAGTATTTCAAGGAATCAATCAACAAGATTGACTTCATGGATGTCTCTCCCAAACAGGTGTTCAGCGTCGCAGCGGCGCTTATTCCGTTCCTCGAGCATGACGACGCGAACCGCGCCCTGATGGGTTCTAACATGCAGAGGCAGGCTGTCCCGCTACTTCGTCCCGAGGCGCCGCTCATTGCTACCGGCATGGAGGGCGAGGTGGCTAAGTACAGCGGTCAGGTTGTTTTTGCCCGTGCTGACGGCGAGGTCACCTCGGTAACCGGTGCCGAAATTGTCGTCAAAGAGACTGACGGGAACGAACATGTTTACCATCTGCAGAAATTCACTCGAACTAATCAGGGTACCTGCATTAATCAGAGACCTGTTGTCGCCAAGGGAGATAAAGTCACCAAAGGCCAGGTTCTTGCCGATAGTTCTGCCACTGACCATGGCGAACTGGCGCTTGGTCAAAACATTATCTGCGCCTTCATGAGCTGGCGAGGCTACAACTATGAGGATGCCATTGTTATCAGCGAGCGGCTGGTGCGTGAGGATAAGTTCACCTCTATTCATATTGAAAAACACGAGGTGGAAGCCCGTCAGACAAAGCTTGGAGACGAGGAGATCACCCGTGATATACCGAACGTTGGTGAAGAAAGTCTCCGTAACCTCGACCAGGATGGCATTATCCGAATTGGCGCTGAAGTCGAACCCGGAGATATCCTGGTGGGTAAGATTACTCCGAAGGGTGAAACCGAACTGACCGCGGAGGAAAAACTGCTCCGCGCCATCTTTGGAGAGAAGGCCCGCGAGGTCAAGGACAGCTCGTTGAGGGTACCGCATGGGGAATGGGGCAAAGTCATTGACGTCAAGGTATTTTCGCGAGAGGACCATTCCGAACTTCCGCCCGGAGTTAACAAGCTGGTCCGTGTCTGGGTGGCCCAGAAGCGAAAGATATCCGTAGGAGATAAAATGGCCGGACGGCATGGCAACAAGGGTGTTATCTCCCGGGTATTGCCGGTCGAGGATATGCCGTTTCTGCCAGACGGACGGCCGGTGGACATTGTACTTAACCCAATCGGTGTGCCCTCACGGATGAATATCGGTCAGGTCCTGGAGGCGCATCTTGGCTGGTCAGCCGAGATGCTTGGCTTCAGAGTACTGAACCCGATTTTCGATGGGGCCAGCGACACATCAATTGAGGATAGCCTCGGTCGCGCCTGGCTCATCCAACGCTTAGCTCAATCTCAAAACAATGGTGGCAACGGATTGGCCGGGGCAGTCGAGCGGGTCAAAGAACAACTGGCTGAGCGCGGGTACAGGGACTCGGCAGAGAAGGTCTTTGACGACGCGTTTCCGGGGACTGCGAGGAATGTCTGTCTCAGACTCTGGCTGGAAGACCAGGGCGTTGCCAGCAAGAATCTTTCGGATGCCGATGTAGAAGATAAGGTCGAGAGTCTCTATCGCGAGCGCCGGCTCTCACCGCCTATCTTTGGCAAGGTGACCCTTCGCGACGGCCAGACGGGGGAGCCGTTCGATAGTCCGGTCACCGTCGGTAATGTTTACATGATGAAGCTCATCCACCTGGTTGAAGACAAGATACACGCTCGCTCCACTGGCCCTTATTCCCTCATCACTCAACAGCCACTCGGCGGCAAGGCCCAGTTCGGCGGCCAGAGATTTGGTGAAATGGAAGTCTGGGCGCTGGAAGCCTACGGCGCCGCGCATGTCCTTCAGGAACTTCTAACGGTCAAGTCCGATGATGTCTCAGGCCGTGCCAAGACTTATGAGGCGATAGTCAAAGGTGAGGACATCCTCCAGCCGGGCGTCCCCGAGTCATTCAAGGTGCTCTTCATGGAACTGCGCAGTCTCGGTCTTGCGGTAGAACTCCTTAATGCAGAGGAAGAAAAGGTCAGCTTTTTGGAAGACCGAAAACTGATGCCTAAACCCAGGCTCTGAATTCGAGGTGAACAACAGACATGGCTGAAGTTAACGATTTTGATGCCGTACGTATCTCCCTGGCTTCACCGGAGCAGATAAGAAGCTGGTCTTACGGTGAGGTCACCAAGGCCGAGACACTTAACTACCGGACACTCAGGCCGGAAAAAGACGGGCTGTTTGACGAGCGCATTTTTGGCCCCACCAAAGACTTTGAATGCTACTGCGGTAAATACAAGAGGATCCGCTATAAGGGGGTAACCTGTGATAAGTGCGGCGTAACGGTGGAACGCTCTAAGGTTCGCCGCGAACGCATGGGGCACATCGAGCTGGCCGCGCCAGTAGCGCACGTCTGGTTTGCAAAAGGAGTACCCAGCCGTATTGCCCTTCTGCTTGACATCTCCCCCCGTAACCTCGAGAGGGTCATCTATTTTGCTCAGCATATCATCATTACTGTCGATACTGCCGCACGGGATGCGAAGATTGAGGAAGTCAAGAAGGCTTTTGCCAGCAAGCTGGCTGAGCTGGAACAGAGTTACAGCGATCGTATTAAGGAAACTGAATCCAGAGATGCCCCGCGGGAAAGCATTATGGCTGAGGTTAATCAGCTTCATGCGAAACTCGAGGAGGAAAAGCTTCGCCTCATTGAAGAGCAGAATAACGCCGTCGGCGATTTGGAGAATCTCAGGCCGCTCAATCTACTGACCGACATGAAGCTCCAGGACTTAAGGGACCGGTATGGCGAGATCTTCACCGCGGGGATTGGTGCCGAGGCCATTCAGCAGATATTAAAAGAACTCAACCTTGACGACCTTCGCACGCGGCTTCTTGAAGAAGTACACTCGACATCGGGACAACGCCGTAAGAAGGCGAGCAAGCGCCTTCGCGTGGTGGAAGCACTGCGCCGCAGCGGCAACAAGCCGGAGTGGATGATTCTGACCGTTCTGCCGGTTCTGCCGCCCGAGCTGAGGCCTATTGTCCAGCTCGATGGCGGACGGTTCGCGACCAGTGATCTTAATGATCTTTACCGCCGCGTCATCAACCGCAACAATCGCCTGCGCCGTCTGATTGAGCTGGGTGCTCCCGAAGTCATTGTCCGAAATGAGAAGCGGATGCTCCAGGAAGCGGTAGACATGCTCATTGATAACGGCGAACGTGGCCGTGCCATGGCGAGCGCCGGGACTCACCGCCTTCGCTCGCTTTCTGATATGCTCCGTGGTAAGCAGGGCCGGTTCCGTCAGAACCTGCTGGGCAAACGCGTTGACTACAGCGGCCGTTCAGTAATCGTCGTTGGGCCTGAACTTAAGGTGCACCAGTGCGGTCTTCCCAAGCGCATGGCGCTTGAACTTTTCAAGCCGTTCATTATGCGCCGGCTTGTGGAGCAGGGCTTTGCCCACAACATCAAGAGCGCCCGGCGCCAGGCCGAACGTGCCCGTCCCGAGGTGCGTGACCTGCTTGAGGAAGTAGTCAAAGAGCGTCCGGTGCTTCTCAACCGGGCGCCAACACTCCACCGTCTGAGCATCCAGGCCTTTGAGCCGGTGCTCATCGACGGTAGTGCCATCCAGATTCACCCGCTGGTCTGTTCTGCTTTCAACGCCGATTTCGATGGCGACCAGATGGCCGTCCATGTGCCGCTTTCCAGGGCTGCCATCAGGGAAGCCCGGGAGCAGATGCTAAGTACCCACAATATGCTTTTGCCGAGCTCCGGGGAGCCGATTATGGCTCCGACTCTTGACATGGTTCTCGGCTGTTATTACCTGACCTCGCTGAAGCCCAAGGCCAAAGGAGAAGGCTTAAAGTTTTCCAGTCCGGAAGACGCCAAGCTGGCTTATGAGCTGGGAGTTATTGAGCTCGGTGCGGAAATTGAAGTGCGCCTCAAGCCGGGAAGCAGTCTGGTCAAGACGACGGTCGGCCGAATAATTTTCAATGATCTTCTACCTGAGGAGATGCGCTTCTGCAACGACCGTGTTGATAAGGGCAGCCTTAAGAAGATGGTCTCTGAATGCCACCAGTTGTTCGGTAACGAGAAGACCGCGGAATTACTGGACAATCTCAAGAAGTTGGGGTTCGAGTATGCCACGAAGTCTGGCACGACCATTGCGATGAAAGACATCGAAGTGCCGGCAGCCAAGGCGAGACTGCTTGAGAAAGCCGAGGAAAGCATCCGCCAGATTGAGACCCAGTATAACCGGGGCTTGATCACTGAGGATGAAAGGTACAATCAGGCCGTTGATGTCTGGACTCAGACGACTGACCGCATCAAAGATACCATCTCACAATCTCTCGATCGTTACGGCGGCATTTACATGATGGCCACCTCCGGCGCTAAAGGCAACATATCCCAGATTGCTCAGATGGCCGGCATGCGCGGTCTTATGACTGACCCGGCAGGTCGCATCATCGATTTCCCTATCCGCTCCAGCTTCCGCGAAGGTCTCTCTGTATTGGAGTATTTCATATCGACACATGGTGCCCGGAAGGGCCTGGCCGATACTGCTCTGAGAACCTCGGACAGCGGCTATCTGACGCGCCGTCTGATCGATGTGGCCCAGGACGTAATCGTTCTGGAAGAGGATTGCGGTACCAACAAGGGCATTACGCTGTCGGAGCCGGAAGAAAAAGGCCTTCTGCCATCATTGCAAGAACGCGTGGTTGGACGAATTGCCCTCAAGCCTGTAGTTGATCCTGAGACCGGAGAGGTCATCGTGGGTGCCAACGAGGAGATTACGGAGGACAAGGCCAGAAGGATAGTCGCCGCAGGGATTAAGCATGTCGAAGTGAGATCCCCCATGTCGTGTAAGACTCCCCGCGGCGTCTGCCGGAGATGCTATGGCCGTGACCTGGCGCGCCGGGAGCTTGTAAAAATGCGCACTGCGGTCGGCATTATCGCGGCGCAGAGTATCGGTGAGCCGGGTACACAGCTTACGATGCGTACCTTCCATACCGGCGGTGTGGTTGGTCTGGATATTACCAGTGGTCTGCCCCGGGTTGAGGAACTCTTCGAGGCAAGAAACCCGAAGAATGCGGCAATCCTTTCCGAAATCGACGGTGAAGCTGAAATCATCGAGACTGAGACGGAACGAAAGATCAAAGTTGCCACCTCGGAGTTCTATATAGACGAGTACTTGGTACCTGATGGCATGGAATTGCATGTTAAAAGTGGGGCTAGTATAAGGGCAGGGGATATCATCGCCAGTCCGCCGGCACCGGCTAAACCCAGGAGCGGAAAGTCGGCCGAGGTGGTGGCTGCTCCAGTTCTGGCCCGCGTATCCGGTGAGGTTACGGTTGAGGGGCAGCGCGTTTACGTCCGCTACGAGGGGAAAGAGGAACGGGAGTACGCTATTCCCTCCACGGCGCGTATTAAGATTGAAAATCATGCGAAGGTTAAAGCCGGCGATCAGCTCACCGACGGCCCGGTCAATCCTGACGATATCTTGCGCATCAGCGGCCGCGAGGCCGTGGAGCGCTACCTTGTTGACGAAGTTGAAAAGGTCTACCGCTCTCAGGGCGTTAATATTAACGAGAAGCATATCGAGGTTATCGTGCGCCAGCTTCTTTGCCGTGTCAGGGTGGAGACCTCTGGTGACACGGAACTCCTTCCCGGTGAACTGATTGAGCGTTATAAGTATGAAGATATCAATGCCCGTATCCTGGCTCAGGGCGGTGAGCCCGCTACGGCTCAGACAGTCCTGCTCGGGATTACGCGGGCATCTCTCAATACTGACAGCTGGCTGGCCGCGGCATCGTTCCAGGAAACAACGCGCGTTCTTACTGAAGCCGCTATCGCCGGGCGCACAGATAGACTCCTTGGTCTCAAGGAGAACGTCATCATCGGCAAACTGATACCGGCTCGGTTCCTCGAGGAACAACCGGCGCCTGCCCCGCCTCAACTTGAGGCCACCTTGTCTGCAGAGAGTACTGGTGCGCTTCCATCAGCGGAACACCCGGATAGTACCGTGGCCATCGCCGAACAACCAGCGCCACCGGCCGAGATGACCAGGACCGGTGACTCCGAAGAGCAGGAAAATAATTAAATTCGGCGAGGTTTGGATTGCGTGTTGTCTCCGGCAAACCGAGCGATGAGGACATTTCGCTTGACACCAGCCTCCGCCCCAGGCGTTTCTCTCAGTTTGTCGGTCAGGATAAGGTAAAGGGCAACCTGGAAATTGCTATCGCCGCGGCCAAAAAGCGCGGTGAAGCGCTTGACCACGTGGTGTTCTACGGCCCTCCAGGACTCGGCAAAACAACCCTCGCCTACATCGTTGCCGCCGAGATGGGGGTGAATGTTAAGGTTACCTCCGGCCCGGCTATTGAACGCCCAGGTGACCTCGCGGCTATCCTGAGCAACCTCCAGCCCGATGACCTCCTCTTTATCGACGAGATACACCGGCTTAACCGCACCGTCGAGGAGATACTCTATCCAGCCATGGAAGAGTTCGCGATGGATATAGTCCTTGGCAAGGGGCCCGGGGCCGACAGCATCCGTCTCCAGCTTCCGCGCTTCACTCTTGTCGGAGCGACAACCCGCTACGCTCTGTTGAGCGCTCCCTTGCGAGACCGTTTCGGCGCTGTCTATCGTCTCGATTTTTACGACGAAGCGTCTATCCAGGCGATATTGAAACGGTCCGCGCGCATCCTCAAGGTGGAAGCGGATAAGCCTGCCATAGCTCAGATTGCCCGCCGGTCCCGTGGTACGCCACGGGTTGCCAACCGTCTTCTCAAACGTGTTCGGGACTACGCTCAGGTCAAGGCCGGCGGAATCATCACCGAGAAAGTGGCTCTAGAAGCCCTCGCCCGGCTTGAAATCGACCCTATCGGTCTGGATGAAATCGACTATAAGGTATTGAAAACTATCATCACCAAGTTCGATGGCGGACCAGTGGGGCTTGAGACCATATCAGCTTCTATCAGTGAAGAGTCGGACACCATCATGGATGTTTATGAGCCATACCTGCTCCAGCTCGGATTTATCGAGCGGACGCCGCGTGGCCGCATGGCCACCCGTCTTGCCTACGAGCATCTTGGTATTCGCTACAACAGTAAGGGCGAGCCGCCTCAAGGCACACTGCTCTAGCTGGTATGCCATCGCTCCTTCTCCATATCTGTTGTGCTCATTGCGGCGCCTACAGTATCGAACACTGGCGCAATCAGGGGTACTCTGTCACCGCTTTCTGGTATAACCCGAACATCCATCCCTATTTGGAGCACCAGCAACGTCTCGGCGCGGTTGAAATGCTTGCCAATGCCAGCGGCACAGCGCTCATCAGGCATGACAGTTATGATATCGTCGAGTTTTTCCGTGCTGTGGTCGGACATGAAGGTGACCGCTGCCGCCACTGCTTCAGGCTTCGTCTGTCACTGACGGCGTCTGTTGCCCGTGACAGATGCTTTGATGCCTTTTCTACCACCATCCTCATCAGTCCTTACCAGAAGCATGAATTGGCGAGGCAAACCGGGGAAGCCACTGCAGCCGATTACGGAGTGACTTTCCTTTATGCCGATCTGAGAAAGCGGTTCAGTGACAGCCGCCGCATTACCAAGCCGATGGGGCTCTACCGCCAGCAGTATTGCGGTTGTCTTTTCAGTGAAGTGGAGCGGTATCGGGGGTTGGGGCAGTCTACTTCAGGCGGTGCTCAAGCAACCGTGGAATAAGCAGAAAGGCCAGTGAGCCGGACGTGAGCAGGAGCCACCCGAGAAAACCGAAGGAGTTTTCGCTGGTCAGTGCCAGGAGTATGAATATGCCAATTTCCGGGGTTAGTAGTGCGGCTATTTTGACACGGCGTTGTCTGACGCGGATGAAGGTAGCTGACATCACTGCCAGTGCCAGGAAGCTCAGTGCCATGGCTGGAGCTTTCGTTGAGAACTGCCAGACAAATAAGTCGGAATCGGTATAGATGGTCGAGCCAAGCAGCAGAATCCAGGTAAACACTATGGGCATGGGGAGGAGCATCAGAGTCGCCAGCAACCAGTCTTCCCGCAGTGTTTGCCTGACTATGTAATAGAGGGCGCAAATAGCCAGTGGTATGTAGACAAAGCCAGCAATCCAGTTCAGACGGTCCGGTAAGGAGACGATAAGAACTCCTGCCGCTATGACTGGAATCGTATAATATCCAAGCCAGGGGAAGACCCAGGTGGGCTTTCCCTGCCACCATCCATAGATGACAACCGTAACCATTCCCAGGATTGTCAATGCAAGCAGAGTACCAGAAAGCCAGTTAATTTCCTGCCATGCCCGGATCGCAAGCAACCAGGCGACAATCAAATGAGGCATGGCGGCAACCATAGCCTGCCGCCACGTACCATGGCCGTACACCTCCAGCAACTGCTGGGCCACTACTCTGGGCGAGCCTAGTGACCGCATTACTCTATCAACCGCTACCTCATCTGGAATCCCCTGCCTTTTCAGTTCCGCCCACCTGTCCTCGAAGTGGGCGCGCAGTTCACGCAACACAACCTGCTTGGCCGCAGGGTCAAGCTTCAACGAAGCTCTGACTGTCTCCAGATAGGTGTTTAACCTGCCGGTCAAATCTGACCCTCTAAGCCCCATTAGGGGATACTACGGCATTGATTGCCGTTGAGAAGCCTCGCCAGACGCTCAATTTCTCCTCGAGGGCCTGGCGGCCTTTATCAGTTAGCGTGTAGTAGCGACGGACCTGCCCGCTCGGCAGTTTCTTCCACTGGCCTGTCACCAGCCCCGCCTTTTCCAGCCGGTGGAGCGCCGGATAGAGCGTGCCTTCCCGGAACTGGAAGTAGCCACTGCTCCGTTTCTCCAGCTCTTTGATGATTTGATAGCCATACATCGGCTCGCGGCCGATTACCGACAAAAGCAGGGAGTCCGTGTTCCCCTTTAGAAGTTCACGTCCGTAGTTCATGTCTCTGCTCCTGATAATCAGTACCGGTTGCGATTAACATACACCGGCTGGCAACCGGTGTCAACCGGTGTCCGGAGTCGAAGGTATGGTCTGTTGATGGAGTCGCCTTATCAAGCTCTGGCCATCTCAGCCTTGGCCAATATCGCGGCTCCGAGAGCACCAATAATTTGCGGTTATTACGCGGCCGCGCAGAGAGGTTGATGCCAGACAGTGCCATTGACTGCAACTTCCCCGCCGCACTCGTTAATGAGCTCGAGTATTCTGTAGTCGCCGTAGGCCAGACAGGGGACCGGTAAATGTCAGCGGTATCCGCTCCAAGTCAGTTTTTCGCTCCGTCTGTTGCCCGAGTGCGGCGGCAATACCGGCAATCGCCTCGGTCACCACTACCGGATCGGGCAGGATAGAACTAGGCATGGTTAAGCTTGATAAAATCTAGAGTAGTAACCGGTCGATTGGTCAGTTTCCGTGTTTCACCGATGCGCTTGAGCAGACTGCGCAGGCGGTTGTACAACTCGATGGCCGCCCACAGCTTGAGTCCGTTATCGTGTTACCGGTGAGCTTCTCGAGTCTTACTCTGGGGAGCTTCAGCATCTTGAGGTAACAGTCCAGGCCGCGGTCGCTCTCGTACTTACAGGGAATACCGATACGGAAAACTTCGACGCCGGAGCAGTAGTCCCGGACACCCCCGGCCCGTCTTGAGCGCTGGCAGGTTATCGGGGATACCAGTAAGTCAAGCTGAGTGTAATACGGCTGTTCGTGGAGTACCTCTTCGCCTGCTTGTGTCCTGGCGAAAGGACATAGATAACGTGTCGAAACCGTTATGGAGGCATCCACAACGTTGGGGTTGCCGCCATGAACCAGGCAGACCGGAACGGCGCCCGCGGCACAAATAGTATGGTCAGGGACAAAATCGCCAGGGAACAAACCCGACGACCCCGGTACCACCCGCCCTGAGCCGCCCGAGCTCGGCCGGACGCTCCACCAAGGATGAGAAAAGGCCGCTAATTCTTATTATGCATGTCTCTTGGCGACAGGCTACTCGCCCGCGAACTGCAAAATCACTTCGCGTGACCGCGGGCGGCGGTCGAAATCGACCAGCACAATCTGTTGCCAGGTGCCCAGGGTCATGACTCCGTCCGCTACCGGTATTACCAGCGATGGCCCGAGCAACGAAGCGCGTACGTGAGAGAAACCGTTGCTCTCTCCCCAGGCGGAATCGTGCTGGTAGGGCAGGTTCTTCGGGATAAGGCGTTCCCACATTTCCCTGAAGTCCGAGATTAAACCAGGCTCAAATTCTATTGTGGTAACCGCGGCGGTGGAACCATTAACAAAAACGGTCACGGTGCCATTGTGTAGAGCGGCGGCTGCCAACTGTTTAACCACGTCCGGAGTAATGTCAATGATGTGACCGTTGCCGCCGGTATCAAAATGAATCTTCTTAGTAACTACCATGCACAGCTCAACAAGCTACAGAATCCCAGATCACCTCATCCATTGGAAACACCGGCCCGTCACGGCAGACCTGTTTTATCCCGTGCCGGGTCTTTACCGTACAACCATAGCAGATACCCAACCCGCATCCCATTCTAACCTCAAGAGAGACCTCGACCGGTGGTATTCCCCGCCGTTCCGAAAGGCATTCGGCAATCGTCCGGTACATTGGCAGGGGGCCGCAGAGATAGACGCGGTCGGCCCAATCAAGGTAGCCTGTAATGACATCGCTGACCAGTCCGCGCTTGCCGGCGCTGCCGTCATCGGTCATGGTAACGATGGCCACGCCTCCGGGCAGGAGGCGCTCCGGATACAGCTTGGCCGCCGTGGTTGCTCCGACCAGGAGTGTCATAGTGTGAGTACCCCCCAGTGACTCCGAAAGTAAAAAGGCTAACGGCGCGATACCGATGCCGCCTGCCACCAGCAACAGTCTGGAAGGCTTTTCAGGCACTGTAAAGGTGTTGCCAAGCGGCCCAGCGACGAAGATTTTCTCTTCAGAGCTACGCTGTGCCAGCCATCGAGTCCCTTTGCCTCTTAGAGCGAAAAGCAAAGTGAAACGCCCGGTTTTCCTTGACGCTCCATGAATGCTTAAGGGGCGGGGGAGTATTAAGCTCTCTCCGCAGCGGACCATGACGAACTGGCCGGGCTTAGCTATGGAGGCTATTTCCGGTGCCTCAAGCTCGATGAGCTTCACCCCGGTCATCAGCTCCCGATTGGATACTATTGTAGCCGGGACCATCTTCAACCCTTGCCGGTAGCCTTCAGGTACTCACTGATTGGCCTGATATTGTACACCTGTCCTGAGTTCGCCAGCACGTCCACGGCCGCGCGCGCCGTATCAATGGAGGTAAAACAGGGTATTCTCTTCTCTGCCGCAGCGCGGCGGATGTGGAAACCATCTTTGAGCGGGATACGGCCACCGGTAACGGTATTGACCACGCCCTGGACGCTACCATCATTGATGATATCGATGACATTCGGGGAGCCTTCATCGAGCTTCTTAGGTATCATCCGCACCGAAATGCCAATGCCTCTGATCATCGCGGCTGTTCCCTCAGTGGCGTAAAGCGGGCAGCCCATGGCATCGAGTCTCTTTACCAGCGGCGCGGCATCGGCCTTATCCCGGTCAGCGATGCTCAGGAGGACAGGTCGTCCGGGCTGGAGCATGAGACCCGCTGCCATGAGCGCTTTAACCAGCGCCGCTTCGAAGGTGTGGTCAATCCCCATTACCTCGCCGGTCGATTTCATCTCCGGCCCGAGGTACGTATCGACGCCTGTCAGCTTTGACATTGAGAATACCGGCGCCTTGATGCCAACAAGCTTTTGCCGTTTCCAGAGCCCGCCATGGTATCCCTGGTCTTTGAGGCTGATTCCGAGCATTATTTTGGTGGCGAGCTTGACCATAGGTACGCCGGTAACCTTCGAGATGAACGGAACAGTGCGGCTGGCCCTGGGGTTGACCTCAAGTACGTACACCTGGGAATGTCCGGTACCATGACGTGTCCTCATGATGACGAATTGTACGTTCATCAGTCCCTTTGTCTGAAGTGACCGACCCAGCCTTACCGTGTAGTCAACCATTGTCTCGACTTCATGGGTGGTGAGGTGAAGCGCCGGGTAAACCGATATCGCGTCGCCGCTGTGGACACCGGCGCGCTCGATGTGTTCCATAATGCCGGGGATGAGCACTTCTTCACCGTCGCACACCGCATCCAGTTCGGTCTCGATGCCCTCCATGTACTTATCGATGAGTATGGGGTGCCGACTGTCCATCTCCAGTGCCAGCGATATGTAACGGACTAGTTCCGTTTCATCATGGACAATTTCCATGGCTCGCCCACCGAGAACGTAGCTGGGGCGCACCAACACCGGGTAGCCAAGGCTTCCGGCTACCTTGAGCGCCTCGTCCATTCCGGTTACGGCGGCACCGGGCGGCAGAGGAATGCCGAGCTTTGTCGCGAAGTCCTCGAACCGCTGGCGGTCCTCAGTAATGTCGATGTTTTCGAAGCTGGAGCCGATTATTGAATGGCCGCTATTGATGATTGATTCCGTGAGGTTGATAGCCGTCTGACCTCCGAACTGGACAATCGAGGGCGGGCTTGTGCTGGACTTGCCGGGGAGTTCGTACGTTTCATTCTCCAGCAGGTCGCGGATGCTCTCCTCATCCAGCGGCTCGAAGTAAAGACGGTCGCTGGTGTCGAAGTCAGTAGATACGGTTTCAGGATTGGAATTGGCCATAATGCTCCGTACATTAGCTTCGCGGAGCGCCCAGGCGGAATGGACACTGCAGTAGTCGAATTCGATTCCCTGCCCGATGCGTATCGGCCCGCTTCCGATGACCAGCGCTTTGCTCTCGGGAATCGCCCGGGCCTCGTTCTCCTTCTCGTAACTGCTGTAGAAGTATGGCGTGGCGGCGTCGAATTCGGCGGCGCAGGTATCCACCATTTTGTAGACTGGAATAATCTGCCAGGATTTTCTTAGCTCGCGTACCTGTTCGGGAAGGCGGTCAGCCAGCGTCCCAATCATGCTGTCGGAAAAGCCGAGACGCTTGGCCTCCCACAGCAGGTCCCGGTTGAGCGGTTCCTTAAGAAGCCGCTTCTCCATCTGAATCAAGTTGAAGAACTTGTAGGTAAACCACGGGTCGATACCGGTCCGTATCGACAGCTCTTCCGGGCTGTAGCCTCGCCTCAGGGCTGCCATGACCGCCCAGAGTCTCATATCGTGGGGATGGAGGGGGAAATCATCGAGACTTTTAGCATTAACCCAACTGGCGTCTTCCCAGAGCAGTGACTTCTTCCCGATTTCCAGTGAGCGTACCGCTTTTTGCAGGGCCGATTCGAAAGTTCGATCGATTGCCATGACCTCGCCGGTTGCCTTCATCTGGCTGCCGATGGTACGGTCGCCGAAAGCGAATTTATCGAAGGGCCAGCGCGGTATTTTAAGCACACAGTAGTCCACAGCTGGCTCGAAGGCGGCGGTCGTTTTGCCCGTAACTTTGTTCGGTATCTCCCAGAGGCGCTTGCCAACAGCGATTTTGGCGGCGACGCGGGCGATGGGGTAACCGGTAGCTTTGCTTGCCAGCGCGGAACTACGGCTGACCCTAGGGTTGACCTCAATAACATAATACTGGCTGTGAGACGGGTTCTTCCAGTCAGGCGCCCATCTTTCGGCCACCAGCGGGTGCGGGTTAAGCCCGTACTGAATGTTACAGCCGCCCTCAATCCCCAGGGCGCGGATTATCCGGATGCTGGCAGTCCTCAGCATCTGGTAGTCCTTGTCCGTCAGTGTCTGGGTCGGCACCACCACGATGCTGTCGCCGGTGTGTACGCCCATGGGGTCGATGTTTTCCATATTGCAGACGGTAATGCAGTTGTCGTCGGCATCGCGGATGACCTCGTACTCGATTTCTTTCCACCCGAGGAGGCACTTCTCTACCAGCACCTCATGGCTCATGGAGGCGGACAAGCCGCTAGCGACGGTGTGGTCGAGTTCCTCCATGGTGTGGCAGATACCGCCGCCGCTACCGCCCAGGGTGTAGGAAGGCCGCACGATGAGCGGCAAACCTACCCGGCGCGCCAGCTGGCGCGCCTCCTCAACCGAATGGACCGTATCGCTCGGCGGTACCGGTTCCCCGATGTCAACAAGAAGCTTCTTGAACAGCGACCTCTCCTCGGCATTTTTGATAGTCTGCAGCGGTGTGCCGAGGAGCCTGACGCCGTACCTGTCCAGGATGCCGGAATCAGACAGTTCCACTGCCAGGTTCAGGCCGGTCTGGCCTCCCAACGTTGGTAGAAGACCATCGGGGCGCTCCCGTTCAATGATGCGCGTAATTGCCTCGCAGGTCAGCGGCTCGATATAGACAACATCGGCGATACCCTGGTCCGTCATTATTGTCGCCGGGTTAGAATTGACCAGTACCGAAGTCACGCCCTCTTCCCTGAGAGCGCGGCAGGCCTGGGTGCCGGCGTAATCGAATTCCGCCGCCTGCCCGATGATTATCGGCCCGGAACCGATGACGAGGACTTTTCTCGGTTTGGTCATGTATCGTGCCTCGCTAGTTTTGTGACTTCATCATCTCGACGAACCGGTCGAAGAGATATGTGTTGTCCTGCGGCCCCGGCGCCGCTTCGGGATGGTACTGGATGGAGAGTATCGGCAGGTCGCGGTGACGTAGCCCCTCAACCGTGCCGTCGTTCAGGTTAATCTGGCTGACTTCCAGACCGCCCTTTACCGTGTTGGCGTCCACCGCGTACCCGTGGTTCTGGGTGGTGATATGGACCCGTCCGGTGGTCAGGTCGCGGACCGGGTGATTGCCGCCGCGGTGCCCGAACTTGAGCTTGAAAGTGCCCGCGCCGAACGCATGAGCGAGAATCTGGTGCCCCAGGCAGATACCCATAACCGGCTTCTTGCCGATAAGGCCGGAGGCAGTCTCCTTCATATAGCCCAGCAAGGCCGGGTCGCCCGGGCCGGGCGAGAACACGACGCCATCGGGCTTCAGGTTCAGTATCTCACTGGCCGGACTGTTACATGGCACAACCTTCACCGTACAGCCGAGCCGCCTGAGAATCCTGAGGATGTTGTACTTTACGCCACCGTCCAGCACCGCCACACTCAGCCCGATTCCCGGTGTTTTGCCGTCCCACTCGTAGATACTCACGGTGCTTACTTCACGTACGTAATCTACCTTGCCGTAAGGCGGCAGTTTACCCAGTTCCTTTAACGCTTCCTCGACGGTGAGGTCACTGGTCAGGATACCCATCATCACGCCCAGATGCCGGATATGACGCACCAGCGAGCGCGTGTCGATGCCCGCGATGCCCGGCACGCCGTTTTCCAGCAGGTACTGGTGAAGTGTCTTCCCACTGGTGTAGTGGCTCGGAACCAGGCAGTGCTCCCTGACGGCAAAGCCTCTGACCTGGACCCGCCTTGATTCGACATCGTCGTTGTTGATTCCATAGTTGCCGATTAGGGGGTAGGTCGGCGTCACAATCTGGCCGGCGAATGATGGGTCGGTGAGCATCTCCTGATAGCCAGCCATGGCGGTATCGAAGACCACTTCACCGTAAGCGGTGGTCTCCGCTCCGAAGGCGTGGCCTTCGAACACCATGCCGTCTTCCAGGACGAGAATTGCTTTCTTGTTCATAACTTCACTCAGGCAGTTGTCCTGACCTCCCCGGCTCTTGACTGAACCTCATCTGCCGCAGTGCTCCGGCCCCTCGGCTGTCCTTCAAGCGAAGCGCGGAACTCCAGCCTGCGCGCCTGCTCTTCGGTATCGAAAAACAGGCAGTTCTCCGGCTTGATACGGGGCAGTGACGGGTCTCCGGGGGTGTGATAGATGTGCGATTCGAGGTTGCCCACGTACCTGGGCATCTTCTCGTGGTCACAGTAGAGACATCTCAGTATCGGAGGGTTAAGGCTCAGCACGGCGAACTTGGGTGCAACATATCGGGCCTCATGTACCGTAACGCAGGCCGGGTTTTCGCACCGGCACCCCGCCGCACTGCTGTAGATGTGGTATCGGGATGGTCTCGGCCCTTCAAGCTCAGCCTTGGGTTTGTAACATCCAAGCAGGAGTGAAATCAGTGCCATTCTAACCGGGACACCGTAGGCCGCCTGCTCGAAGTACATCGCGCGGGGGTCATTGTCCATCTCACAGGCCAGCTCATCGACGCGCGGCAGGGGATGCATGATGAGTGTGTTCCGGAACTCCTTCCCCTTCAGAAGACTCTTGTCAATCACCGGATAGGTCTGCGCCGGCCCTTCTTTAGCTTGCTCCACAAGCCGCTCTTTCTGGAGTCTCGTCATGTAAAGGGCATCGACTCCGGAACTAAGGTCAACGCGCAGGTTGATGTCCGGTATCAGGGTAAGCTGGTGCGAGCGGTCAGGCGTGATATAGATGGCATCGAGTGCCGCACCGTTCGAGCCGTTCTGGCTGAGCGCCGGCACCAGTGTTGGCAGGTCGCGGGCGTCCACTCTTTTCAGGATGCCTCCGTATTCCGTGGTCAGCTTACGGATGACGTGCTCCGGCATCTGGAAGCCGGCCCCCGGTGAAAAGATGATGGCCGAGGCGCCAAGACGAGCCAGAGCATAAATCAGTGAATGGACCGTACGGCCGTACTTCAAATCGCCACAAAGTGCTATTTTAAGACCCTTAATGGTCTTCCGTGATTTGCGGATGGTATAAAGGTCGCACAGGGTCTGGGTGGGGTGCTCGTGACTGCCGTCGCCGGCGTTGATGACCGGTATCCCGGCATATTCGGCGGCAATCCTCGCCGCCCCTTCCCACGGATGGCGCATGACCATGATATCGGCATACTTGCCGATAACCCTGGCCATATCGGCGATGCTCTCGCCCTTGGCCAGCGAGGTGCTTTTGACCTCGACGGCGCTGATGACGTTGCCGCCGAGCCGGTACATAGCCGTCTCGAAGGAAAGCCGCGTGCGGGTGCTGGGTTCGAAGAAGAGGCTGGCCATAATCCTGCCGCGGCAGGGGTTTCCGACTTTGCCGCTCTGTATGCGGTCTGCCAGGGCGAATATCTCCTCTATCTGACCGTCGGAGAGGTCGTCAACGCTGACCAGACTCATGCCCGCCATGCTCATTGTCGCACCTCTTTCCCGGCCACATTTCCTGGATTCGATGGAAGTCCGTTCGCTTTGGCGTCGGTAATCGCTACCTCATCCCGTCCGTCAACTTCGCGCAGGCGGACGCTGATGTGTTCGCTGTGCGAGCTGGGTACGTTCTTGCCCACGTAATCAGCCCTTATCGGCATCTCGCGGTGGCCGCGGTCGACCAGCACCGCCAGCTGGACCGATGCCGGGCGGCCGAGGTCAATGATGGCGTCCATTGCTGCCCGGATGCTCCGGCCGGTGTAAAGGACATCATCGACGAGGATGACGCGGCGGTTGTTGATATCCGTAGGGACGTCAGTGAACTCCATGGAGACTGCCTTGTCGCCCGGTACGAGGTCGTCGCGGTAGTTGCTGATGTCGAGCGTGCCAACGGGAACGCTGGTGCCTTCGAGAAGCTGGATTGTCCTGGCAATGCGGTTGGCAAGGGGGACGCCGCGGGTGTGTATGCCGACGAAGACCAGTCCTTCGGCACCGCGGTTGCGCTCGATTATTTCGTGAGCGATACGGTTGAGCGCCCGTCTGATGTCATCGGCGGACAGCAGGATTTTCTCAGGCATAAAAAAAGCCTCCTGCCGAGTAGAGGCAGGAGACTATTACGGACGCGGATACTGTTACTCTGGAGCCGTTTCCCGTCTTCATAATATCCCCTTGCCAGTCTCGCAGTACTGACTTAAAGGTTCAATCCCACAAGCGTGGCTATTCTACCACGCCTGTCCGGCCAACTGCAACATCAAGTCGATTCGAACGACGTGAGAGCCCCGGCGGGGGCAGTCCTGCCGAAATTAAATGCGGTTGCTTCCGCATCCCCGTTACGGCGGGCCGAGCCAGCGGAGCCCGAGGTTGCCCGCGAAAGCGTAGAATATGTGTTTCGGCACGCGCCCTGCCATGCCGAACACGTAATACCTCCATAGCGGGTACTTGAGTATGCCAGCGACCAGGCCGGCCATGTCAAACAGAGGATTCGGAAGAAGCGCCAGCACGAAAAGTGTCCACCCGCCCCAGCGGCGCATCCACCCGACCATAACCTGGTAGGTCTGGTTATCGCGCACTATGGCGCGTCCCCCGTAGCCAAGCAAATAGCCGGTGGTCTCGCCGATAGTGGCCCCGATACCGGATATGATGCCGATGAGCAGTGGGTTCAGCACCGTGCCCATTGCCGCCACAATTAGCATGCCGGGGACGGGGACGATGATGGTGGCGGAGCTAATAAGGGAGATGAGGAAGACGCCGAGATAGCCGTAGCCCCTGAAATGGGACACCATGCCGCGGTTAAGCACCAGAAAGATGCTGAAGGCGATGACCAGGACCATGGAGAGCACCTGCTTCCAGTGCTGTTTCAGCCAGGTGCGACGGTAGTCCCTTCTGATTCCCTCTACATCAGGCCACAATGACATTTCAGCCTCACACGCTCGGGTAGGCCAGGACCCGGGTGGGCAGGGAAGAGACCGGCCAAGCGTCCGTTCAGGTTGACCTGATTTCTTCCCGCATGAATCTGACGTAACCGATGGCAAAGCAGACCGCGGTCAGGGCGATTAGCGCCACTAACTGCGGCCAGACGATGGTCAGACTCTGCGAGATGGGAAGCGGCGTCGGCACCATACCGCTGACGTAAATGCTGATAAGCATTAAAGCGGCACTGGCGCTTCCAAGCTCGGGCATGAGCATCACCTGAATGCTCTCGCCGTAGAGTGTTGCTGGTGAAAGTCGGCTGATGGCCTGGCGGAACTCCTCGTTGCGCACCAGGACATCAATCTTGGAGTTCTGGTCCACGGGCACAACCGCGTTGGCCACTGACGTCGCGATTACCGGTACGAAAAAGAAGACGAATACCCACAGCGCGATTGAAGCCAGAGCCGAAACTGCCGTCCGTTCGAAGAAGATGGAGAACATGATGGCAAGGCCGAGCCAGAAGGCGCCGTAGATTACGGTGATAATGATAAAAAGCAACAGGCGGAAGACTTCCTCGCCGTTGGGCGCGATGCCGAGCATTCTTAACCCCAGGCCGCTGACGATAGCGACGATGCTGGTTACCAGCACCGCGATGACCACAACTCCGGCGATGAACTTGGCATTGATGAGGGCATCGCGGTAGAGCGGCTGAGATAGAAGACGGCTTAGATTGCCGCTTGCCCGCTCGCTGTTCATGGCATCAAAGCCTAAGGCGATGCCAATGATGGGTACGAAGAAGGACATGAAGAAGGGGAACGGCGGCATCTGCCCGCCGGAGACGATAAATAGCCTAAGAAAAACAAACCGTGTGCTTTCTGAAACCTCGTTGCGGATATTCTGGCCGGCAACATAGATAGCGGCTATACCGGCCAGGTAGATAAGCAGGAATAGAATGATGAAGCGCTTGCTGGCGAAGTGGTCAGCCAGTTCCTTGCGCAGGACGGCCATCATACCTCTCATCGGCTAGCTTTCCTTAAAGTACTTCATGTAGATTTCTTCGAGCCCGTACTTCTCAATTTTCATCTCGACCAGCAGGGCACCGCTGTCAACCACCACCCTGGCCAGTTGCGGCCTGATATCACGGTCGCAATTGACCACCAGCGTTTTGTCTGATGACTGGACACTGATGACACCGGGGACCTTCTGTACGGCTTCGACCAGCTTGGGTTCTGGCTCCGCCGTCTGGACCTCGATACGGTAGGTACCCCCGCCAATCGCTTCCATTCCAAGCTTCTCGACGCTTCCTTCGGCTACGAGTTTGCCCCTGGCCAGTATACCCACTCTGGAGCAGACCCGCTGGACCTGATGAAGCTGATGAGAAGAAAGCACCACGGTGATGCCCTGATTCCGCATGTCGGTGATGAGCCCGAGTATCTGCTCGATGCCCTGAGGGTCGATGCCGCTGGTCGGTTCATCCAGGATAACTACCTTCGGGTCCTTCATCAGGACATCGGCGATGCCGAGCCTCTGCTCCATACCGCGCGAATACTTGCCCACCTGCCGGTCGCCGACCTCGCTGAGGCCGACTTTTTCAAGCAGAGCATCAATCTTCTTTTCGACTTCAGCCGGCGGGATGCCGTTCAGGTCGGCGGTGTAGCGCAGGTTCTGCCGTGCCGTGAGGTCATTGTAAAACCCGATTTTTTCCGGGAAATAGCCGACAATCCGTTTCACCTTGAGCGGGTCACGGGTCGGGCTGAAGCCGCAAACACTGGCGCTCCCGGAAGTCGGCTCGGTCAGTCCCAGGAGCATGAGAATTGTTGTCGTTTTCCCGGCACCGTTGGGGCCGAGGAAGCCGAAGACCTCACCCTCGTTAATGCGCAGGTTAAGGCGATCGACGGCAGTTACTTCGCCGTAGACTTTGGTCAGGTCGGTTGTTTCGACGACCGGCTGGCTCATTGTTGTCTAGCGTCTCCCCAGCCGCATGAAGAGGTACACCAGGCCGGCGACGACCACAATCACTATGGCTACACCCACCCAGCCCCAGATGGTCGGGGTCAGCACGGTGGTCCTGATGTCAAGGGTCGCCCTGGCCGAATAGGAATCATCGGTGACCGTAAGGTTGACCATGTAGTCCCCGGCAATTGCCTTGCCCGATGGCTTGATAGCTACGTCTATGTCGCGGCTGCCATCAACCGCCAGCGAGTCAATCTTTTCCGGCTTGAAGGTGACTGTCCAGCCATCCGGCTTGTACGCCGAAAAAGTGATGTTCTTAAGAACAGAAGTGCCGGTGTTCTTGACTTTGATTGTCAGGTGGCTTTCCTCACCGGCGGTGGCTTCGGTATTCAGACGGCCGGTCTCTGTCTCGGCAGAAAGGTTGAAGTTGTCCGTTACTTCGGCCTTGAGGTCGATACTTGACTTGAGGGAGCCGGACGCGGCGGAAAAGGTGATGATGTAACTGCCCGGTGCCGGCAGGTTCCAGGGCAGTGGCGTGGCTGATATCTTTACCGTCTCGCCGAACGAGCTGGCCGGGTCGATTCTTATCGCCGAGATTTCCTTTGAATCGTACTGCGGCGTGACCGACACGGAGAAGTTGGCCGGGCCCTTCGCGGAAAGGTCAAAAGTCTTTGGCGCCGTTCCCTCGTACTTCATCTCGACTTCGAAGTCAAATGACGCATTGGCCTTGCCCTTGACGACCGGGAAACGTGTCGTCAGGTTGAGCGATTCCGGCTTGTCATCGTCAAGGGCCGCAACCGCTTTACCGTTCAGGGTGACGGGCGCCGCCGTTGCCGCCTGGCCGAGAAACATGCTTGACAGCATGGCCAGTACCGCCAGGCAGAGTGCGTACCTAGCTACCTTTAGCGACTTCATAGACCATCCTCCTTGAGATTGCAGGCGAGTGAGTGTTGAACACTGTCATCTTTGTCGTGCGTGGCTGAAAATTGATTATATTTTATTTTATATCTTCCCCCTCGAGCGATGTCAAAGCACCGCGGGGTCAACTGCTCATCCGCACTACCATTACAGCAAATATAACGAAAAGCGCCACCAGAACGATAGTAACCCGGAAAAGGACTTTCTCCGCGCCGCGGCGGGTGCGGTAGACGGTATCCGGCTGACCGAATATGCCGCCAAGACCGCCGCCTTTCACCTGAAACATTACCGCCAGTATCAGGGCGATAGCGATCACCAGTTCCGCAATAATCAAGTATGTAGGCATTCCTATTTTCCTCCGAGTTCCTGCAGGAGTATTTCGCGCACTATTTTGGGGTTGGCCCGCCCGCGCGTCAGCTTCATCACCTGGCCGGTCAGGAATTGGAGCGCCTGCTCTTTACCGGCGCGGTAGTCGGCAACGGCGGCGGCATTGGCGGCGATTGTCTTTGTCACCGCCTCTCTAATCTGGTCGGCATCGCCTATCTGTACCAGCCCCTTTTCGGTCATTATCTTCCCGGCCGGCCTGCCGGTATTGAACATCTCCTCGAAGACCGCTTTGGCTGCCGGGCCGCTGAGAGCACCGTCGTCTATCAGCTTCAGCAATTCCACCAGATTTGCCGGCGTTACCAGCGAGTCCTGGATTTCAGTGCCGGTGGCATTGAGCATCCTGCTGAAGTCGCTCAGTATCCAGTTGGCCGCCTTCTTGGCGACGGTTTTTCTTCCGGCGTCATCGCCGGCAGGCGCCATCAGCCTGACGCATTGCTCGAAATAATCGGCCATGGATTTGGAGGCGGTAAGCAGGCTGGCATCGTAAAGAGTCAGGCCCAGACTGACCACGAAGCGCTCCCGGCGCGCCTCAGGTAATTCCGGAAGACGTGAACGCACCTCTTCAACCCAGGTGCGGTCGCATACCAGTGGTGGAAGGTCAGGCTCGGGGAAGTAGCGGTAATCATGGGCGTATTCCTTGCTCCGCTGTGGAACAGTGCCCCCTTTCTCCTCGACCCATCCTCTGGTCTCCTGTACCAGTCTGCCGCCGGACTCAAGCACCTTTTCCTGCCGCTCCGCTTCATAGCTCAGCGCCCGGTACACCGCCCGGAAGCTGTTCATGTTCTTCACTTCGGTCTTGGGCAGGAACTCCCTGGAACCTTTCGGCCGGATGCTGATATTAGCATCACACCGGAAGCTGCCTTCCTCCATGTTGCCGGTGGAAATGCCGAGGTACTGGACAATCGTTCTCAGTTTCGCGAGGTACTCCCTTGCCTCCTCCGGAGAACCGATGTCGGGCTCGCTGACGATTTCCATCAGGGGCACTCCCGACCGGTTCACGTCTATGAGACTGACCGCTTCTCCTTCCGGGCTGGTGCGGTGCACCATCTTGGCTACATCTTCCTCGAGATGGACACGGGTGATGCCGATGCGCTTTTTCCGTCCGCCGGTCTCAATCTCCAGCCATCCATTGCGGCAGAGCGGCATGTCGTACTGGGATATCTGGTAACCTTTCATCAGGTCGGGATAGAAGTAATTCTTGCGGTCGAACTTGGTATGCTCGGAAATGGTGCAGTTCAGCGCCAGTCCGGCCATGATGGTGTAATCTACGGCTTTCTTGTTGATAACCGGCAGGACGCCGGGCAGGGCCAGGCAGACCGGGCAGACATGAGTATTCGGCGGAGCGCTGGCATAATCAGCACTGCATCCGCAGAACATCTTGCTGTCGGTGAGAAGCTGGACATGGACTTCCAGCCCGATGACGACCTCATACGGCATTTGAGCGCCGATTAGTATAACAGTCCCGCTTCGTTACGACAACCTTTGCTCGGGCATTGAGGGTGGTTCCTGCGTGGGGTTGCAGGTTAAGTGAATCGGTTCACACACTATCATCGCATAATCGGCTATGCTCTTATGTTGCTTTGATTGTCAGACCCGCGGGGGTCGTCAATTTGCAAATACGGCAGTAACAGTGGTAACTTTAACCATTAAGAGTTTGATTGTGCGGCCGTTGCCAGAATGCTCCTTCAGGTAAGAGACCTCAAGACCTATTTCGATACCCGCAAGGGCCCGGTCAAGGCCGTTGACGGCATCAGCTACGATGTCGATAAGGGCGAGATTGTTGCCCTTGTCGGTGAGTCCGGTTGCGGCAAGACCGTCAGCGCCCTCAGCCTCATCAAGCTTATACCGGTGCCGCCGGGTAAAATCGTCGGCGGAGAGGCCGTATTTGAGGGCAAAGACCTGCTGAAGATGAGCGATGATGAAATTCGGCGGGTCCGGGGACGCCGTATCGCCGTGGTGTTCCAGGAACCGATGACCAGTCTTAACCCGGTCCTTACCATCGGTCGCCAGCTCACCGAAGGCCTGATGGAGCACAGGCTTATGGATGGCAGACAGGCCGCGGACGAGGCGGTCAGACTGCTGGAGGAGGTCGGTATCGTAGACGGGCGGCGTCGCCTTAACCAGTATCCCGACCAGTTCAGCGGTGGCATGCGCCAGCGGGTGATGCTCGCCGTTGCCCTTGCCTGCCGGCCGGCGCTTATCATCGCCGACGAGCCGACGACTGCGGTCGATGTCACCGTCCAGGCACAGCTGCTGGAACTGCTTGTCGGTCTTACCAGGACCGCCGGCGTGGCACTCCTGCTCATCACCCACAACATGGGCGTGGTCGCCAAGTATGCCCAGCGTATCAATGTCATGTACGCCGGCCGGATTGTCGAGCGGGCGGCCACCAAAGAGCTATTTAAGAAACCGCTCCATCCCTATACCCGCGCCCTGCTATCCTGTATCCCCCGATTGGACGAGGCTCCGGGAGTCCGGCTGTGTACCATCCAGGGTCAGCCGCCTGACCTGGTCCAGCGTCCACCGGGATGTGCCTTCATGCCGCGGTGCGCTGAAGCGCGTGAACAATGCAGTCAGGAGTGGCCGCCGCTCCGCGAAGTGTTTCCCGAGCATTACGTGGCCTGTGTTACATACCGATGAGCCAGAAGCAAAACGGTGCCTTGATCGAGGTCAGGAATCTGGTCAAGTATTTCCCGGTGACCAGAGGGTTGATAGTTGCCCGCCATGTTGCCGATGTTAAAGCTGTCGACGGCGTAAGTTTTATCATCCGTAAAGGGGAAACGCTGGGGCTGGTCGGGGAGTCGGGTTCAGGCAAGACCACCGTAGGCAAGTGCCTCCTCAGGTTATACCGGCCGACTTCTGGCCAAATAATCTTCGAGGGCGTTGACCTGGGCAAGCTTGACCAGGAGAAACTGCGCGCGCTGCGCGTTAAGATGCAGCCTATCTATCAGGACCCGTACAGCTCGCTTAACCCGCGCCACACCGTCGCCGAAATCATCAGTGAGCCGCTTGTCGTCCATGGTCTTGCCAGCGGCCGCCAGGCCAGGGAGCGGGTTGATGAGTTACTCCAGATGGTCGGCCTTGACCCCGACTTTGCCGAGCGTTATCCGCATATGTTCAGCGGCGGCCAGCGCCAGCGCATCGGAGTTGCCAGGGCGATTGCTACAAGGCCGGACTTCATTGTCTGCGATGAGCCGGTCTCGGCGCTTGATGTTTCCATTCAATCGCAAATCGTGAACCTGCTGGACGACCTCAAGTCCCAGCTTAAGCTCACCCTTCTATTTATCTCACACGACCTGTCAGTGGTGCGCCACATCAGCGACCGCATCGCCGTGATGTACCTCGGAAGAATCGTTGAGCTGGCCCCGAGCCGTACCCTTTATGACGAACCCCTTCATCCTTACAGTCAGGCTTTGCTATCTGCCGTCCCTATTCCCGACCCCGAGATTGAAGAGAAGCGCAAGCGCATTATCCTGAAGGGTGAAATTCCCAGCCCGCTCAACCCCCCGCCGGGATGCACCTTTCACCCGCGCTGTCCCGTGGCCATCGATATTTGCTCAAGGCAGGTACCGGAATTCAGGGAAACAAGGGGGCGCTGGGTGGCCTGCCACCTGGCCAAATAGGCCGGGCCGGTTGCGGCCATTGAATGGGATGTGTGGGTGCGCCCCTTTCTCTGTTACAAGCGTTTCAGCCTCGGGTCCCAGACATCCCTCAGGGCATCGCCGAACATATTAACGGCAAAAACAATAATACTTATGGCCAGGCCGGGGAAAATGCTCAGCCACGGTGCTTTGTACATGTACCGCATTGCCTCGGAAAGCGAACGTCCCCAGGAGGGATGGGGTGGTGGTATGCCCAGGCCGAGGAAGCTCAGGCTGGCCTCGATGAGGATGGCGGCACCGAGCATCGAGGTGGCTACAATCAGGTAAGCGGCCAGCGTGTTTGGTATGACGTGCCGGAAGATGATGCGCAACGGCTTGCACCCCACCGCTCTGGCCGCTTCCACATAGGGGAATTCCTTGACCGATACAGCGATGGAGCGGACCACCCGGTTGGCGCGTGGAAGGGAGGGTATTGAAATGGCCAGTATGACGTTCGTGATGGATGGGCCAAGGACGGCCATTATAGCAATAGCCAGCACCAGTCCCGGGAAAGCCATAATGATATCCATGATACGCTGTATGGCCATGTCCACCTTACCGCCGGCATAACCGCTGATGACACCTATCAGGGCACCGACGGTGGTGCCAACCAGAGTTGCTCCGATGCCGACCAGCGCTGAGACGCGTGCCCCTAAAATGACACGGCTGAGCACATCCCGCCCGACCTCATCGGTCCCCATCAGATGCGTCCATGAAGGCCCCTGCAGCCGGTTCATAACATCGGTCGATAGCGGGTCGTAGGGTGTAATCCAGGGGCCGATTATGGCTATGATAATCATGGCTAAGAAAACAGCGGCGCCGATGCCACCAAGCGGCTTGTCACGGAAGAACCTGGCAATAATGCTCCATGAGCTTTCCCTGACCCGTTTCCTGGTACGCACTGTCGCCATAGCGGTAGCCAAACTACTTCCCCCTATTCGTACCTTATCCTGGGATCAACCCATCCGTAAACGAGGTCAACCAGCAGGTTAATCACCAGAACAATGATGGTGATGAAAGCTACCAGTCCCTGCACCATGTTGACATCGCGGTGGTTGATGCCGTCGACCAGCAGGCGGCCGATGCCCGGGACATTAAAGATGGTCTCAATTATCACTGCCCCGCTGATAAGCAGGAGGATTTCGGTGCCGAAAATGGTGATTACCGGAAGGATGGCGTTTCTCAAGGCGTGTATGATAATGACGGTACGCTCACGCAGTCCCTTGGAACGGGCGGTGCGGACGTAGTCTTCACGCATAACCTCTAGCATGGAAGAGCGCATCATTCTGGCCGATACCGCTGACTGCCGCCAGCCGAGTGCGATTGCCGGCAGGAACAATTGCTGCATGGCGGTCAGCGGCGCCGCAAGTACCGTGGCGTATTCAATCGGCGGCGACCATTGGAATACCGAGACGGTTAGTAACAGGAGGAGCAATCCGAACCAGAAATTGGGGATTGAAAGGCCGGCGATGGCGAAGCTTCTTAAACCATAGTCCAACCAGCTGTCCTGCTTCAGGGCTGAGAAAATGCCGGTAGGGATGGCAATCAGCAAGCTGATAATTATTGACATCAGGATGAGAGTAAGGGTGTAGGGCAAACGGATGGCAATTTCTGACCAGACCGGGTTGCCCGTCCAGAGTGATCTGCCCAAATCGAGATGAGAAAAATCAAGCAGCCAGACCAGGTACTGTTCCCAGAGCGGGTGGTTCAGACCGAGCTGTTCGCGGAGAGCGTTCAATTGCTCGGGGTTTATGGCGGCGCCCTCGCTTCCGAGCATTACCATAGCTACATCGCCCGGGAGAACTCTCATCAGGAAGAAGATTAACGTCACCGCTCCCCAGAGGGTCGGGATTGCCCAGAGAAGACGCCGTAGTATGTAACCGCCCAAACCGACCTGCCTTCAGTTTTGACTATTATAAGGGTTCTGATTACTGCCGCGCCAGAGACTTGAGGAGCTTTCCCTTGAGCCCTTATTCTAATACTTAGCTTAATCTTGTCACAACCTCAGTGAAACGGTTCACACAATTTTTTTGCCCGCTCTTGCTCTGCGTGGCATCTCGTCATACAATACCACTTCACATCAGGGAGAAAGGACCATTGCCCGTCTTTGCCATCGATACCGCCGAACTGGTCGGGCTTATCGGCGGTGCGCTGACCACCGCCGGTTTCATCCCCCAGGTAGTCCGCGTCTACCGTTTGAAAAGCGCCCGTGAGATAAGTCTGCCCTTCACCATCCTTTTTGTCACCGGCATCAGCCTCTGGCTCGGTTACGGTGTCCTGTTTGGGCTCCCTTCTGTCATGTTCTGGAATGCCATGACTCTGGTCCTGGGTATCCTTCTGCTCTATGCCAAGCTGAGATACGGAAGATAGACGGCCCGGCTAGCCGGTCCGTTTGAGAAGGTCCGCAAAGTCGTCGAGGCCGGACACCACACTGTCATCCCCCGTCCCTCCGTTGCGGTCGAGGTGGTAGGCCCTGAGACCGGCCTCGCCGGCCGATATGAAATCGTAAAGCCGGTTATCACCGACGTGGGCAACTTCCGCCGGGGAGACGCTCATCTCCCGGCACACCTTCAGGTAGAAGTCCGGAGTCTTGAGCTGGCCGTAGTCGGAGATTGATGAGAAGACGCGGGTGAAGGAAACCCCGCTCCCGGCCAGCAGGTAGGGCATGAACTCGCGGGATGACCCTGAAGAAATAACCAGCGGATACTCTCCGGCAAGCATCTCCAGTATTTTCGGCACTTCCGGGTAGTAGACCACCCGGTTGCCGTAGCTCGCCAGCAGGGAGGCGTGGTCGTCCAGCTCGAAACGCCGGAACCAGTACCTGATGTCGTACCACTCGCACCGGCTGTCGCCGACCTCGTCGTACTGCCGTTCCACTTCGGACTTGGCCTGTTCAAAGCTCATCTTATGCCTGCGGGCATAGAGTGCCGGCACGCCTTCATGCCAGACGTAGCGGCTGAAGTCGGGCGTCACCAGCGTTCCCTCGAGGTCCAGCGAGATAATCTTGATGCGGGCCATTTCAGCTCAACTGCGTGATTATACCAGAGGCGCCGTTCCGAGGACGGGACCTTACACCATCGTGCTATACTTGTCCCCGTGGACAACCGTCTGCTTATTCTTTACTTCTTCCTCGGCGGCGCTGTGGTTACCGCCGTCACCTACTTCGGGAGCCGCGGCCAGGGCCTCATCGCCGCCATTATCAGCATGCTGCCCACCGTCTCACTCGTAACCCTCGTCAGTGTCTACTCCGCCGCCGGCACCGAACCGGCCGTTTCTTACTTCCGCGGTATGCTCATAGTCCTGCCTGTCTGGCTGCTCTATGTCGCCAGCCAGATATTTCTCCTGCCGCGCCTCGGCCTCGCCCCATCGCTGGCTATCGGCGTCGCCGTCTACCTGGCCGGGGCCTTCGCCATCACCCGCTTCGTGCACTGACGCCTGCTGGTTTCCCAGGGTTTGGTTTGACTACGGCCCCGCCCGCATTTACAATGCGCGGTCTCTGAGGGGCCATGTCTGATGAAAACTGATTGGCGAAGATTGTTGCTGGTATTGCTTTTCGGCGCGGCGCTGGTCGGGGGCCTGCCGTCGTCGAGCGGCGTCATCTCCGCGGCGGAGCCGACCTCGTTCCGGCAGGTCCGGCTGTGGGTCTATCCGGAGTACGATGACCCGCGTCTGCTGGTGATGCTGGAGGGTAAGATTGCGGGGGCCGCGCCGCCAGCCACCGTCCGTTTCCTGGTACCGGTAGATGCCGAGATGTACTCGGCCGGCTCGATGGACGCCCAGGGACGCTATTCCGGCGGGCCACCGGCGCGCAAAGCATCGAACATTCCCGGCTGGGACGAAATCAGCTACGACGTTACGACCGATACCTTCCGCGTCGAGTACTATGTCGCGAGCATTAAAGGCAATCCGGACAAGACGATATCCTATGAGTTCCGTACCCTCTACCCCATCAGCGACCTCTCGGTTGTCGTCCAGGAGCCGCTGAGATCCACCGGCTTCACTGTCAGTCCCAGGGCCGGTTCCACCGCGCTGGTGGAAGGCTTCACTGGCCACCTGTTCTCATACCAGAATGCCATGCCTGAGAAACCTCTGCGCTTTGAGATTACCTATACCAAGTCCGACCCGCACCCGTCGATTCTCCCGACCCCGCCGGCCTCGCCCGGTTCGGGCGAGACAGCCAGCGCCGATGCCGGCGCCAACCTGGTGATGACCGGCATCATTGTCGTGGTCATCGTAGTGGCTATCGCTGTGGTTGTGGGCAGGAAGTCGGCTCGGGGCAGGTCGAAGAAGACGCCGATCAAACCGGCCCAGCAGGCACGTCAGGTTAAAGAGGGTGGAACGCCGCCGAAATTCTGCCCCGACTGCGGCACACGGCTGGAACGGCCCAGCCGGTTCTGTCCTGAATGCGGAGCCAGGCTAAAGTAGACCTCAAGACGCTTACAACCCGCCGATATGGCAGTCTTCTACGAAGCAACGCCATAATGAGGACCGGTGGGCCTTCAGGCCATTAAGATGCCGTGACCTCCATGGTAGTCTTGAACACTTCTGTCCTGTCGCCGGACTTGACTGTCACCTGAAGAGTAGCCGTGCCAACACTGACATGCCGGTACATTTCGCCTTCGAACTGGACTTTGCCCGTGGCATCTGCTTTCTGTTTGTCCTTGGGGGATGGGAAAATAAGGGTGCTCTTTTGCCCGGTAGCGTAAAAGAACTCGATGGTACAGTCGGCATTAGGTTCGGTCTGAGCGACTACTTTGACCGGAGCACCCGGTCCGGCGGACTTGGTCACCGATATGAATTCGAACTTGATGCCTGAAGCCGGTGTGGTAGTTGGTGCAGGGGAGGGAGAAGGGGAAGGTGTTGGTGGAGGTGTGGGAGTCGGGGATGGCTTCGGTGCTGGAACTGGCGTCGGCGATGTCGCCGGTGCGGGAGTTGGAGGTGGTGATGGCGAGGGCTTTGGAGTCGCTGGTGCTGGCGCCGGGGCAGGTGCCGGTGTTGGCTGGGCGCAGGCTGCGAAAAGCAAGATGCCAGCGGTAAGAATGGAGAGGATACCAATGAGAACCATAGACTTTTGAGCTTTGAACAGACCTTTGCCTCCCTTTGGAATTTTTCGGCTTTTGGTTCAGCGGGAGTTTGCCGGGCTTCGAGTCGACCGCTGGACACAGGCCGTCTCACTTTAGAATTTAAATGATGGCACAGCCAGCCGTAAAATTCAATTCCCAGGGCTTACCGGCCGCCATTAACCGTGTTGGCTGTCCTCCGGGGCATTGCCCGTCAGTGAGGCCGCCAGGAACTGCGTCGCCTGTTCTTCGTATTGCTGCAGCTTGAGCAACAGTCCGGCCGCCGGCAGGTGGTCCGTGAACTTCTCTTCGGATACGGGGATGCCGCGGAGCCGTTCACGAAGCGGCGGGTGGGTATCGACCATATCCTCGCCCCCGCGCATGCCCAGTGCTTCCTGGGCCGCTACCAGAGCGTCCAAATCAGGTGTGGCGTTCCGCAGTCTCAGGCAGTAGTTCGCAACCGTCTCTCCAGCGCGCAGCTCGCTGACGAAGTCCTGGCTGAAAATGGCCTGAAAAGCGCGCCTGAGGCCGCCGACCTTTCTCAGCGCGCCGGAGAGACTTTCCGACCCGCAGGTCAGTGCCGCCACGGCGTCCGCCCGGCTTTCCCTTAACCGCGAGACTTTAACGCTGGAGCGGTGGAACGACCACCAGTGGATGCCGAGCGCCAGCCAGGGCAGAATCAGGGGTACTGCCAGGCACCCGGTATTTTTCCTGCCGGTTACCGGCTTTCCGTGACTTACGCCCATCGTTATGTCCAGGCTCTGGACGGCCGCCGCCAGCTTCATATATACCGGAAGCACTGCCGAACTGAAGAAGGCGTCCCTGCCGGTGAAGTGGGCGAATTCGTGGGCCAGCACCGCCCTCAGCTCGTTGACCGAGATGAAGCTGATGACCGGAAGCCCGATGGCCAGCACCCGGCCCCTAGCTTCGCCGTTGAAGACGCGGACCGGCCCCTTCTGGATGAGGAAGTTGGCGTCAGCATGGAGCACTATCGAGTCCGGCATCCGGGTATTCATCCGCTCGCACAGGTCCCTGACGAAAGATACCAGCCGCGGCTCGGCGTCGAGGTCGAGCCGGATGGCCGGGATGAAAGGCGGCCCTGTCCGCAGGGCCCTGACGATGGCGGCCAGCGCCAAAATGATGCCGGCCAGCAGTCCCAGGCCCATGACTGACAGCAATGCCGTCGGTACCGGCTGTGACAGCCATTCGGCAAGGTACCGGATGCCGACGATGAGGCCGCCGCCGATGGCCGCCATCACGATAATGGACAGCGCCAGCGTCAGGTAGAGGCCGGGAATATAGAGCGCGGCCTTTATGACAGGCCAAAGCGGTATGTCTTTACATGTCCGGGGCTTTCTGTCCCCGTTAATACCCATCCGATGAAGATGATTGTGCGGTATTTCTTAATGATGTAAAACCTTACCAGAAATCGGGTCCAGCGTCACGTTCGCCGCGGGTGGCAGGCAGGGAAGTTGTATCGCGGGGCATTATGGCCCTGTGGTGCCGAGGGAGGGATTTGAACCCACACTCCGTCGCCGGAAGCGGATTTTAAGTCCGCCGCGTCTGCCGTTCCGCCACCTCGGCCTGCGGTAAAGGGATGGAGGCGGCGAGCGGATTCGGACCGCTGCATAGGGGTTTTGCAGACCCCCGCCTTAACCACTTGGCTACGCCGCCGCGACCGGGTAAAGGGTGGTGCCGAGGAGGAGATTTGAACTCCTACGGGCTTTTGGCCCACCACCCCCTCAAGATGGCGTGTCTACCAGATTCCACCACCTCGGCACGTCTCCCGGAGTTACTGGCAGGAGTGGCAGGATTTGAACCCGCGACCGGCGGTTTTGGAGACCGCTGCTCTACCAGGCTGAGCTACACTCCTGCGTCCCCGGCAATATGGTACCCCTGGGGCGATTCGAACGCCCGACACGCGGTTTAGGAAACCGCTGCTCTATCCTTCTGAGCTACAGGGGCATGCCGCATGCCGAAAGCTCGCGCTCACACGACATTTTAGCAAGTGTGACTCAAGCGCGCAATACGACCGGCTGGCCGGCCGCCCCGCCGGGCGCTCCGCCGTGACCGCAGTAACCGGCAGAAAGGTGGGGAAACGGCGAGTACAGGCGGTTGACTTTTGGCAGGCACTGGGCTATTATATGAC
>Ga0272448_1000563_pt1 | contig 57090 bp, 33 predicted proteins | sample YNPCB0191_FD_202220 | JGI IMG/M metagenome (GOLD analysis project Ga0272448, IMG submission 202220) | Hot spring sediment microbial communities from Yellowstone National Park, WY, United States - YNP-CB-019-1 | ecosystem: Environmental > Aquatic > Thermal springs > Hot (42-90C) > Sediment... | reverse complement strand
GGCAGAAGCTTTCATCTCGGCACGAAATCGTCTGCGTATGGTTCCCATAATCTCTCCCATTGTACTGGATTACCAGATGGGAAACCACCTTAGCGCGCTGTCCAGTTTCTGGGGTACATTATACGGACTTGCGAAAATGGTAGCGATGTCCGTCGGTAGCATACACAATATACTCGAGATACGATCCGGCATTTTCCGTCATATTACACCCCCTATGTGGTATGCAGTGCCTCAACCCGCGTTGTTCACGACTCCTTCGGAACAATGCATGGCGAGCACGATCATTACTTGCGAGGGCGTAGAGATTATCCTCTTGTGTTCCCGATCATGCCGTATATAAACAAGCATCCTGACGCTGCCGTCCACTTTTCTTTGCGCGATGATCTTCCAGCACGACAAGCCTGACATGGCTGGTCGGCATGAACGCTCGCTCGCGTTTATCAGGGCGCTGTCGTACCTGAAAGAGTAATTCACATTCTTCTGCGCGCTCTAAACGGTAAGAGGTAGCGCTACCATCCTATTTCTTGTATAATAAGGCAACCGCCTTGATAATGATAGCTTCAGTTACGGCACGGATTTCGATGCGTTGTACTCGGGTACGTGGTTGAGCGTAATTTTGCCGACAGACCATCCTCAACACGTGGCCCCGCGACGTTTAACCACATGAGGTGCACATGTCATATGTTGCCGTGTGTTTTGCATACGCCGCTGTGCTGCTGCTTGTCAGCGGTGGACTAGCCTGGGCGACCAACCGCCGGGGGGCAATCAATCGACTCTTTCTGCTCCTTTGCCTATTGCTAAGCGTGAGTGCGATTGCCTGTTCCCTGATGTATGTGGCACACACGAAATCGGCGTGCCGGTTCTGGTATCACCTGTCATGGCTCGGTTGGTGCGGCTATCCGCCCGTCGCGATGCTGATCGCGTTCACCCTTGCCGGGTATCTCCGCCCGCTGCAACGCCGTTGGGGGTGGGTCGTCCTCTTCCTGCCGGCGGTGATTTTCTTCCTGCGCAGCCTGTACTGGCCGTTCGACACCGATGATTTTACGCCAACCGCCTACGGCACCTTTACCCCGCACTACATGTATTCCATCTGGGCAGTCGCCTATTATGTGTACGAACGTTCATATATCCTGCTGATAATCATCCTACTCTGGCACTGGGGGCGGCAATCCCCGCAGCAGCGGCAAAAGCGGCAAGCATGGAGTATCATTGTCAGCGCTGTACTGCCCGCGGTACTTAGCCTGGCGTCGTATCTGTACGGTCCGCATGGGGAATTTGATGGGATAGTCGCCCTGGGCATGAGCATTCCTGCGATCGGTATCTGTTACGCGATTGTCCGTTACCAGTTCGCCGTCCCCCTCACCAGGCTGGCCGCCGATCATCTCCTGGTACAAATACAGGCCATGGTGCTCTTCATCACGGAAACCGGCACCATCATCAAGACCAATACGTCGACCGAAACCATACTGGGATTCCCGGAGCGTGAGTTGGTGGATCGCCACTTCACCGACATCTTTCCTGCGGATACGCCAGAGCACCTCCACTGGTCACCGGCTGTAGTGCCATCCAGGGCGCCGTGGAGCGTGGAGGGAGTATTTGTCACGGCCAGCGGGGGGCGGATTCCGGTGCAAGTCACCTGTTCGCGGTTGCTGGATGAATTCGGGGATACCATCAGCCTGGTGGTCATCGCCGATGACCTGCGCCAGACTCGGCGGCTCGAACGGGTAATCAGTGAACGTGCGATTGCCGAGCGTGCGTTGCAGCAAGCCAATGAACAACTGGAGGAACGTATTGGGCAGCGCACGGCCGATCTTGAGCGATTGAATCAGGACTATTATGACGAATTGCAGGAACGCCGGCGCACTGAGCAGGCCCTGCGGGAATCGGAAGAACGTTATCGGACACTGTTTGAAAATGCCGCCGACGCCATCTTCATTACCGATCTGGCCCTGTGTCCGATTGTCGTGAACGATAAGGCGTGCGAGTGGTTGGGCTTCACCCGGGAAGAATTCATCCACTTGCGTCCAACAGATGTGATCCCGGAAGAGATGCTCGCGAACTTGCCGGCGATCGGTATGCAGGTTGATCGGTCCGGGCATGCCGTCCATGAAACGGTGCTGCTCCGCAAAGATGGCACACCGCTGCATCTGGAGATGAACAGTTGCTATATCGAGTACGAAGGGAAAACGGCGATCCTCACCAGCGGGCGTGATCTTACCGAACGCAAGCGCGGCGAGGAGCGTGAGCGCATGCTTCAACGCCTGCAGGAGACTACCCGCATGCGGGCTGAATTCCTCTCCTATATCTCCCACGAACTGAAAACGCCGTTGACCCCGATCAAAGGCGGCGTGGATTTGTTGATGAGCGAAGATACCGGACCGCTACAAGCCACCCAGCGCACCGTGCTGGAGATGATCGGCCGGCAAGCGAAGCGGCTGCTGCGCCTGATCGATGACTTGCTCGATCAACTCTGCATCGAACAAGGCCATCTCAGCCTGCATAAACAACCCGTGCAAATAACCCAACTGGTCGGCGATAGTGTCGAGGCGTACACGGGGCGCTTCCGCACGCATGGCCTTTCGCTGCAATGCATCACCCCGGATGAGGCATTGCCGCTCATTGATGGTGACGTCCAACGGCTCGGTCAGGTTTTCGACAACCTGTTAAGCAACGCATTGAAGTATACGCCGCATGGCGGGGTGGTTGTGCAGTGTGACCGGCATGGCGATATGTTGCGCGTGCGCTTCCATGATACCGGCATGGGGATGACGGCGGACGAATGCCGGCGCGTGTTTGAGCCGTTCTATCAGGCCAATACGCATCAACCAGGCGCCGGCCTGGGGCTGGCCATTGTCAAACAACTGGTGGAAGCGCACGGGGGGACGATCACCGTGGAGAGTGGCGGGCTTAACCAGGGCACGTGTTTTACCATCCTCCTCCCGGCATTGCCGGTGGAAGCTGCCCTCGACGCGGCCACCGTCTGATCCACATGGCCTGAGTTCAGAATTAATCCCAGCCGGCAGGCAACCAAAGTGCCCCCGTCCGCGTATTCATGATAGGCATTGGTCTGTTCCGGCTTGCGCAGGTGGATGGTACGGAGCATGGGACGGGGGAAGTGAGAACTGATCCGCTTATATATAGTCACTCCCACACTCCCATACTCCGTCTTCCGGGGCATGACTGCTGCCGGTTGATCATGGTACAATACAACGTTTCGCTGTATTCACGGGCGGACAGCGTGAGAATGCCGGCGCAATATTCCGCATTCTGCAGTCCGCAATCCGCATTGACCAGGGGGGATCACAATGAGATGGACGGCTTTTTTGCTGCTGTTAGGGATAAGTGGCGCGGTATGGGCCGCATCGGCGAAGTTCGTGCATATCGGCATGCCGATGCAGGAGGCGGCGAATATCCTCGGGGCGCCGATTAATGTGGTGGTGCTGGATGAGGACACCAAGCGCGGCATCCTCTACTATCGCGAAGGCCAGGTGACGGTGCAGGCTGGCAAAGTGATCAAGTGGAAAGATTTTCCGCTGGCGAAACCGCGCGCCAATGCCCCGGTGCTGACGCTGGGCAGCACACAGGCCGCGGCGATGGACGCGCTGGGCTGGCCGCCCGCCGCCCATGAGCAGGCCCTGCCGGGCGGCACGGCGGGGAAGAGCTATTCCTTCGTCGAAGTGTGGGAATACGGGAAATCATCGCTCACCTTTTTGAGCGGCCGACTGGCTGGCTGGTCGAATGCTGGCGAGATCAAGGTGACCATCGCGGAGAAAGCGTCCAACGTGACGCCCATCACGCTGGGCACGGTGAAGCAGGATGCCGCGAAAGCGGCCGGCACCCCGAGCGTGCTGGAATTGCGCTCGGTCACCGGGGATGAAGTGTGGCGTTTCGGCGCCGATGCGCTGCTCTTCCACGACGGCAAAGTGGTTGCCTGGGAGAACTTCGACTCCGGTCTTCCCCTCCATATCACTCCCACCAGCGGGTTCACGGCCATGCCCACGCTGGGCAAGCAGCAGAACGATGTGGTGGCGGCGATGGGGACGCCCCTGGCCATCGAGCCGCAGGCCACGCGCATGATATGGTGCTACAGCCAGAATGCTTATGCGCTGAGCTATGCCGGCATGGTGACCGAACTGGCCACCCCGCGCCTGCTGAGCGCCAAATTTGCGCATAAACTCACCGTGCAGGAATGGGCGGCCCTGATCCCGTGGCTCGTGGCCCAGCCCCACCTGGACTATCACCCCGAGGAACTGCTCACCCGCGAGATGATCTATCAGCGCTACCTCGCCGGGAGCAAGGATGATTTCGGCAAGTTCCGCGGCGAAAAAGCCACCGCGCTGTACGAAACGCTGGCGCGCGGCCGCCATACCACCGATTATATGGCGGGCGTGACAGCGGCGTTGAACGCCGGCAGCGGGGAGGGGGTTGCCAACCTGTTGAAAGGGCGCGCGAGCAAGAACTACCTGAACGGTGTCGCCGAGGTGGAGAAGGAATATCGGAAATACAGTGACAACGCCTTCACGCAATACCTGAAGAAGAATTACACGCTGATGCCCGATGTCGCGAAGAAAACGGTCGCGCAGGCCACCGCTGCGCTGAAGCAGGTCGGCCTCACCGCCGAGACGATCAACTATCGCAACCCGGAATTCGCGCCGGACACCGTCACCGATACCTACGCTCCCGCCGGCTATTATGTGATGCCAAAGAGCATGGTGACGTTATACGTTTCGCAGTAGATCGCGGCGTGCTGTCAACGGATTATGACTGATCAACCATCCGCAAAATCAAAGTTGCGCCACTGGCGCTGGTGGCTGACCCTGGCACTGGCCATCCTGGTGCTGGTGGGATGGTGCTGGTGGCAGTTGCCGCGCACCATGCGGCTGGTGGCGCGCGTGCCAGTGGATGATGCCGGCGTTATCACCGGGCTGGATGGGGGCAGTGGCGAACCGGACTATTTCGCCGCCCATGGCATGTTGCTGCGCGCTGGGAGCGCCGGCGTCTCGCCGGCGAGTGGTTTACGGCTCACCCTGCTCGGTTGGGATGGCGTCCCGCGCTGGCAAGTGGATACCCCGCTGCACTCCCCTACCGAGCTGGAGTATAACCCATTTAATTCCTCACCCTATGCGAGGGTCGCGCTGTCACCGGACGGCAAGTTCCTGGCACTGGTGCAGCAGCAGCATGGCAAACTCCGGGTGATGAGCTGGCGCGAAGGCAAACCGTTCGGTGAGGCAGAGATCCCCTGGTCATCCCAGCTAACTTTGCTTGCACACCGCCCAACGGTAACCGGCGACGGGCGTATCTGGTTGGCCGACATGCAGGCGCAACCCGGCATGTTATGGGCTATCGATGGGAAAAAAGTGGCGAGCGGATTCTTGCCGCAATCCCTCTTGCCACGCTGGGGCAGTTATGCCTTTCTCGCCTTACCGGGTGAGACAACCTTCTGCGCGCAAACAGGCTTTTTGTTATTGGATCCGGTCGCCAGGCTGCAGGTGCGCGGTAAGCAGGTGATCGTGACGCCCGTGCTCAAGGCACCTGCACCAATGCCTGTAGTCCGAACCCCTTTAGCGACCTCCTGGTTCGGCCTGCTCGAGAAAGGATTTGAAGGCACGTTGGATGGGCGGTGCCGGGTGACCACGGCGCCGGGGCAGACCTGGGAACTGCCGGTCTGCGCGCAGGTGGATACCGGCGATTTCACCCCTGATGGGCGTGCGGCGCTGGTGCTGGAATATGGCCTCATTCGTCACGGCTTCCAGCGAACACTCGCCGGCCTGCCGCTGCTTGATCGCGTCTATACACCGAACATGCCACCGCATCTCGTCGTGTATACGCGCGCCGGTCATCGCGCCGCCATCTGTCCGTTGCGCCCAACGCTTGATTGGCCGCCGGGCACTGGCGCCATCTTCCCGCGGGATGCCGTCCTCGCTCGCGAACACTACACCGTGGAAAAATGCCGACTCTCCCCGGACAGCCACCACGTCGCCGTGCTGGTGCGCGATGACACCGGACGGCATGAGGTCTGGTATTACCGGTGGTGACACATCCAATGACTGCCCACACAGCATAAGGAATCACGCGTATGGCACTTGATGCATCAACCAAACGCAACACCTCCCGGCGGCGGGTCACGCTCTGGTCCGTGCTGCGCTGGCTCTTGCTGGCGGGGCTCATCTGCGAAATCGTGGCCTGCGTGGTGCTCTATCTGATACAGGATGGGCTGATTCTCCCTACGCAGAAGCTGACGGCCGCACAGGTGAAAGAGATACGGGCGCAATACCCCGCGCTCAAAGAGATGCGGCTGACGGCGGCGGATGGCGTCCGGTTGCATGGCTGGGCGGAACGCGGGCAGGGGCACACAGCGGATGCGTGTATCCTCTACTTCGGCGGGCAGGCGGGAGAAGCCTCCGGCGCCGTCGATGAGGCCGCGCAGCAGACCGGCTGGTCGGTGGTCGGCTTCAACTACCGCGGGTGCGGATTAAGCGAAGGCCGGCCCAGCGAGAAGGCGCTCTTCGCCGATGCGCTGGCCATCTATGATGCACTGCAACGTGAGCGCCATCCCCGGCGGATTGTGGTGATGGGGCGCAGCCTGGGGTCAGGGGAGGCGGTCTACGTCGCGCAACACCGCCCGGTGGCCGCCACCATCCTCATCGTGCCCTATGACAGCATCGCCAGCGTCGGGCAGGAGCGCTACCCGCTCATCCCGGTGCGCCTCATCATCAAGCATCCCTTCGATTCCCTTTCCCGCGCCCCGAGTATCCACACCCCCATGCTCACCCTGGCCGCCGAGCGCGACACGGTGATCCCGCCCACCCATGCCCAGCGCCTGGCCGCCAGTTGGGGCGGCCCCACCACGGTGAAAATTCTCCCGAAAGTGGGGCATGATGACCTGGAGTGTGACGTGTACTGGCGGGCGATTACGCGGTTTTTAAGCAGGGCGAGCAACTAAGCGCGCGTTCCATTGTTCGCGATATATACCCTCCGGCGACATGCTCCTTATCGGCTCTCCAGAAACACCGCCTTTGCATCGCTGCGCAGGTACGGCGACCCACGGCGCAAGTACAGCAGGACATTGCGGTAGTTATACAGATCATACGTGAGCCCATAACTGGCGTCAAGGCGGTCACGCCCCCAGGAGAGCTGTTGGGCGAAGTCCGGGTGGTAGTGAGTGAAGGAATAGCGCAGGTTGTATTTGTTATGTCCGGGCAGGCTCTTCATCCTGTACATGCAGACCGCCCCGCTGCGATCCGGCTGAAGGCGGGCGATGGTGCGATCACATTTGCCCAGGAAGTCGACCGCATAGGCATCGGTGTAATACGGGATGATGCCGGCGCAGATGACGCCGATGCGCCCTCCCGGCAGCAGGAGGTGGTTCAGCGCCACCGCGGTGTTCACATAAAGGCTGTTGCTCTGTACGGAAAACGGTCGCTCCTGGAAGGTGATCTCGCTGCGAAAGGCGACGTTGAGGTGGTAGAGGGCGATGGCGGCCGCCGCCAGCAGCACACCCACAACCGCGGTCGACATGGAGCGCGGAATCGCCTGCTGCGCGCAGTGATCCCATACGCGCGCTGCCCCCAGCAGGATGAGGGCCAGCAGCAACGGCATGCCGGGAGAGAGGATTCTCCATAATGGCCATGGATCGCCGCCGGTCCAGAGCTGGTAGAGGAGCAATACCACGGGAAAGGCGACGAGGAAGAGCGTGCGGCGCGAAAGGGTGACGGCCAGCGCCGGCAGCGCCAGCGCCCATGCCCAGCACCCCTGTGGCACAAAGAACGAGAGGAAGCCCCAGCCGTCGCGCAGGCGGTCCGGCAGCGGCATGCCGGTGACTTTCAGCAGGTAGGTGTTCGGCACCCATGCGCCATAATAGGCATGCCGCCAGAGCGTATGCGCGGCGATGACGGCGCCGCAGGCGAGGAAGATGGGGGCAATGGCTGTGGCGTATTGCCGCATGGGCATCCGTCGGGAACCGGCGTCCCAGGTGAGATAGCCCCCGATGATGACAATGAAGAGCAGCGCATCCATGCGGGTGAGATACGCCGCCGACATGGCCAGCGCCAGGATGATCCTCCAGCGGGTGCTCCCTCCGCCGGTCACCTTCAGCGCGGCCAGCACGCTCAGCAGCAGCAACATGGTCAGCAATCCGGTCTCCATCCCCATGATCGACCAGAACGACAACGGATAATATCCGAGCACGCAGAGGGATGCCAGCAGCGCATACCACGGCCGCCAGGTGAGCCGCTGCTGTGCCATCACTTCGCGCACGATAGCCACGATGAGCAGGGATGCGATCAGCATGAAGGCGATGCCGGCGACTTGCACCGCACACACCGCCATACGCTTGCTGAAGAGGGCCGAAGCGAGCGACATCAGCAGCGTCATGAGGAAGTTGGTATACCCCTCCACGCGTTCCCCGGCATTCCACACCAGCCCCTGCCCGTGGGCGAGGTTCCAGGCATAACGCATGGAGATCATCGCGTCGTCGAAGAGGGAAAAGTAGCGCTTGCCATCAATGCCGATCACCGTGGTGCGATACAAAAAGCCGCCTGCCCAAATGCTGTAGCCCAGAAGGAGCGCATAGTGGAGGATGACAGGGAGGCGTCTAACGGTAAGCATGCCGGAGTCCTTTCCGATAACTGGCTGTTCCTAGCTTACTCTATTATACGGAGCATGCGGCAAAATGAAAAGGGTGCGTGCCCCATAATGGAACACGCACCCTTGCCATGGACAAACCCGAAGCGGCTATTGCTCCGTCAGATTGAGCGAATATCGATTTAAGCCTGCCCAACCACCACTGCCGGCAGCCGCATCTTTCGCATTGAGCGTGAAGGTATACGTTCCGGGGCTGAGGGTGACATCGGTCGGATTCACCGCCAGCGTGAAAGTCTGGTAACCGTTGGTCGAATACTGGGTGAATGTGCCTGAGCCCAGTGACGCATTGGTTCCGCCGGTGATGTTGATGGTGCACGTCGGCATGATTTTATCCCACTGGTTCCAATCGATGACGACCCAGTCAGTAAAGGTCACCGTGCGACCGCTGGGCACTGTCAGGTTGAAGGTGAAGTTATGCCCGGCTGTCCAGCTATTTACATTGGTGTCGCCTTGCGCATCGAAACTGGAAATCGCCGCGCCATCCATCTGTAAATTCGTCACCGTCAGGTCGCTCGGTTTCGTGGTCGGCGCCCCCCAGACGCCATTATTCGTCCATTCGATCTTTCCGGGAGTGCTGATGGTGTACACCCCCGAGGCAATCGCACTGTCGCTCAGACCGGTTTTGTACGCAATGGCCTTTAGCGTATGGGTGCTGCTGATCGTGACCGAAGTGCCGATCGTGCCCACCGTCGAACTTGGTGTCGTGCCATCGGTGGTGTAGCGGATGGTCACCCCGCCGGTGGCGCAGGAGATGGTGACCGTTTGTGCAGAGCTATACGTGCCCGCTGCCGGACTGAAGGTGGGTGTCGCGCATTGAATGGTGTAGACGCCAGAAGTGACGGTGCTGTTGGATAATCCCGTCTTGTAGGCAATGGCTTTCAGTGTACAGGAAGTCGTGATACTCACCGGGCTGCTGTAGACAGTGCCGACGGTTGAAGACGGCGTGGTGCCGTCAGTGGTATAGCGGATGGTTGCTCCGCTAGTGCTGCTGGTGATCGTCACCGAGGTTGATGTCGTGTACGTACCGGCCACCGGATTGTACGATGGTGCGGCACACTGGATGGTATACACGCCGGAGGTGACGGTGCTGTCCGCCATACCGCTTTTATACGCGATGGCTTTCAACGTACAGGAGGCGGTAATGCTCACCGCACTGCTATAGACCGTGCCGACGGTGGACGTGGGCGTGGTGCCATCGGTGGTATAGCGGATGCTCGCCCCGCTGGTGCTGCTGGTGATGGTCACCGAAGTGGAGGACGTATAAGTGCCTGCCGCCGGGTTGAACGATGGTGCGGCGCACTGGATGGCATAGACCCCGGAGGCGACGGTGCTGTTCGTCATCCCGCTCTTATAGGCGATGGCTTTCAGCGTGGTGTTGACGCTGATGTTCACCGGGCTGCTATACACGGTGCCGACAGTGTCGCTCGGGGTAGTGCCATCCGTCGTGTAGCGGATGGATGCTCCGGTAGTAGTGGTGCCGATCGTCACGCTTTGCGCGGAACCATAAGTACCTGCCGCCGGATTGAAGGTTGGGGTGGCGCACTGACCGCCGCCACCGGACTCAGTCAGGTTCAGTGTATACTTGTTCAGCCCCATCCAGCCGCCATCCGTGGTGTTCGGATCGTTCATATTGAGCGTGAACGTGTAGGTGCCCGGATTCAACACCACATCGGTCGGATTCACCGCCAGGGTGAAGGTGGCATAGCCATTGGTCGAAGTCTGGGTGAAGGTGCCGCTGCCGAGGGAAGCATTGGTGCCGCCGGTGATATTGATGGTGCACACTGGCAACATCCCGCTCCAGGCTTGCCAGTCAATGAGTGCCCAGTCGGTGAAAGTCACCGTCTGCCCGCTTGGAACGGTGAGCGTGAAGGTGAAGTTATGCCCGGTTTTCCACCCATTGGAATTGGTATTCCCGTTGCCGTCGAAGTTCGAGATCGCTGCACCGTCCATTTGCAAATTGGTCACCGTCAGGTCACTCGGCTTCGTGGTCGGGGCACCCCAGACGCCGTTATTCGTCCATTCGATTTTTCCGGCTCCCCCGGCGGAGATGGTATAGACGCCAGAGGCCACGCTGCTGTCCGTCATGCCACTCTTATATGCGATGGCTTTCAAGGTGCAGGAACTGCTGATGTTCACTGCACTGCTGTACACTGTCCCAACAGTCGAACTCGGGGTGGTGCCATCGGTGGTATAGCGGATACTGGCCCCGCCGGTGGTCGTACTGATCGTCACATTCTGGGCGGACCCATAAGTGCCCGCCGTCGGATTGAAGGTCGGGGTGGCACACTGCGAAGTAATGGTGTAGACGCCGGTCGCAAGCGCACTGCAGTCATACCCACTCTTATACGCGATGGCCTTGAGGGTAGTGGTGGTGGTCACGTTGATGGCGGTGCTGTATTTTGCCGATGACGCCGTCGGGTCGCTGCCGTCGGTGGTATAGCGGATCACTGCGCCGCTGGTGCTGCAACTGATAGTCACCGACTGTGCGGAGCCGTAGGTGCCGGGGGTGGGGGAGAAGGTCGGCGTGGCGCAGACTGGACTGCCGCTGGCCGGTGTCCAGCGATACTCGACGATTTTCTCGCACCCATCGTCTTCCTGCAAAATGATGTAGTCGCCGTTCGCGCGTTTCGCCACATGGATACATTCACTCATATCCATATAGCCAAGGCGACCGATAGGCGTTGTTGATTCAATTTGCCCGACGTGGCTGCCGTCGTTGATGTTATACACCTCGATATGCCCGTCGCCCGTCCCGATGACGGCGTCGGGGACATCGTAAGCGATGAAGACGTAACTGCCGGCGATGTCCATCCCCATCGGGTGGCCGCCGAGCTCGGTGGTGGGGGTGGTGTCATACGGCGGCACAATCTGGTAGGAGGCCGTGCGGTTGCCGCCCATCCAGTTGTCATACCGGCACCACACGCGACCGGCGTGTTTCCACTGTCCGGTGCAGGTATCCACCGGATAAGTCGGCGTGTAGCCGGAGATGTACATGGTGTCCGATTCGGGGAAGTAGCGGCAGCGCGCGACCACGTTGAATGGCGACGGCATGCTGTAGGTCACCATGCTGGTGAAGGTGTAGATCGGCGTGCCGTGGCTGTCCAGCCCCTGGCAGGGGAAGGCGCGAATGCCGGCGGTATTTGTTGCCATCCAGATGGTACCCTGGCTGTCGATCCACGGCATGCGACAGGTGTCGGGGATATTGGCCCCGCCATTGGACAGGTATTCATTGCTGTCGATCTGCCCATCGCCGTCGCTGTCATACCAGAGGAACTCACCGCTGGCCGGCTCATTCGGCGGCCAGCTCCCGACGGTGTAATGGGAGCCGGCGTAGAAATAGCACGGGATCGCGATTTCGCCGTAATTGGCAGGGTCGAAGCGATACAGGCTCCACCGGTTGTCATACATCCCGGTCACCATGAGGAATTTATGCCCCAGGAAGGTGCGGATGGTTGCCGATGCCGCTTCCGCATACAAGCGTGGGTCATTCGGAAACGCATATTTGTCGAGGGTGGAAGCAGCGTAGGTCCAATCCTGCCCCGCAGGCTTCGTGTAGTCCATCGCCAGGCGCTCTTCCTTGCCGTAAATATCGGTATCCCACGCCTGATCCACGTCGAAGAGATCGACAAACGCCTGGCAGGAGGTGTTCCATAGTCGCGTGCCGCTGGAAGTATATTTCTCGAAACTCGGGCCGCTCAGGTACTGGTTATTGGCCACGTAGATATTCCCGCTGCTATCGACGCCGACGCCGGTGAGGCGCTGGAATTTCAGCGGACCGGTGGCACCACGCGTGCCGGAGAGGATCCCGTATTGCGTGCCGAAATAGGTATCCACCACAGGAGTCGAGGTAAGATTCTTATAGATGATGATCCATTCATTTTGCCCCTGGTCGGCCACCAGCAGGCGGCCAGAGTTATCCAGGCAGAGATCGCCCGGGATCACGCCGGTCGCCAGCGCGATTTCCTGGCTTTGCTTCGTCCCGGTCGTGCTGTAGCGGAGGATTTTGTTGGTGCTGGTCTGGATGATCCACAGGTACCCGGCGCTGTCCATGCAGAGCTTGCCGGGACTGGTGACGGTGAAGGAACGGAGAAGGGCCATCGTCGAGGGATCATAGACGCGGATGGTGTTGTCGTAGGCACAACTGGCATAGAGTTCGGTGTCGGTGGCGTAGAGGCCGGATATCTGCATGGCGTCGTTCTGGGAGGCGGGATTGAAGATCGTCAGGAAGGTGCCGACGGGATGACCACCCTGGTTGATTGACGGGATCGAGGAGAACGACGGCCCCTGGTCGAGATTCGAGCGATTGCGCCGATCGATGCCGTAATAGTAGCCGGTTGGCACAGCCGGCGGTGAGCTATAGGCGGATTCGCTGAAAAACACGTAGGTCGAGTTCGCCGTGACGCAATGCCCCCCGCCGAACCCCCATCCTTGCACACCGTCGGCGTAATTCACAAAATTGCCATTGCTGTCGAATTGCTCGCAATCGGCGCACCCTTCATCATACCAGACGGTTGTGTAGAGGGTGCCGTCGCTGGTCACGAAGATGTCGTCGGAAGCACCCGAGACGAAGTTGCTGGTGCCGCCATAGGAGCCGCCGCCGCCGCCCGGACCGGTGTTGGCCACCCAGGAACGCACCAGCGTTCCCGGCACAGTGGTCGTGCCTGCGCGGGCCGTGGGCGCGAGCCCGGCACACAGGCAGGCGAGCAGGCAGAGCATCACCCAGGCATAGGGGAGAGCGCCGTCGCTTTGCGCAGCAAGGCAGGTGTGGTAAGAACGCATTGTAAAACTCCTCCCGCTGTCAAATCGCGCGCCCCATCACGCGCGTGACAGCGCACGCGGATGGAGAAAATCGTGAGTTGAAACGGGACAAGGGATGTGCAACCGCTCCCAAATACGATACACAATAAACGTACTAGTGAGAATGCAACCGGTCCCAATAGTTATTGTACCGCAGTTTTTGCCCCTGTCAAGGGGTTATGGTAAGCGATGACACCATTTAATTTAACTTATCGTTGGTTCTTTGGGGCACAATGTCTTGGTGGATGAGGTGGAGCGATGGAAAAATATTGCGGAATGGAGCAGGAGTTGCAACCGCTCCCAGAGAATGGAACGCTAGAGAAGCTGTCTGAAAAGCGAGAATTCCGATGAACCAGCCTTTCCAGATCGACCACCAGTCGCTGACGCTGCAGGATATCGCGGAGCGCTGCGGAGTGTCGAAGTCGACGGTCTCGCGCGCCATGGTGAATGACCCGCGCATCAACGCCGCGACCCGCGAGCGCGTGCTCGCGGTGGCGGCGGAGATGGGGTATAACCCGAGCCAGAATGCCGCCGCGCGCCGGCTGGCGCTGCGCGGGCGGGGCCGCGACCTCCTCAATCACCAGATCGCCTTATGCATCCGCGCGGATATGTATACGATCAACTACTTCTCGCGCATGTTCAAAGGCATCGTGGATGCCATGGCGCAGACGGATTTCTCCCTCCTGCTTATGCTGGTGGCGCCCACCGATGCCCCAACCGTCACCTTCCCGATGGCTTTCGAGCGCGGGGAGATCGACGGCATCCTCCTCTGTGCCGATATCCATATCGCTAACCTCCCCGAGCGGCTGCAGCAGCACCCCGTCCTGCGCTCCTGCCCGGTGGTCGGCACCACCACCAAGGAGTTCCGCAATATCACCGCTGTACTGGCTGATGAGGGGCAAGGCGCCTACCTGGCGACAAAGCATCTGCTGGAATTAGGGCATCGGCATGTGATCCATCACCTGGGGCATGCGGAACAGGAGAATTATCAAAAACGGTTGGCCGGCGTGTATCGGGCGTACGCCGAGATGAAACTGGATGCCGGGGCGTATCTCCACCTCATGCCGTTTCCGGGTGAGTGGCTGGACCCGCATGATCTGTTCAGCGATAACCCGTTCGCCGAATCCACGTCAGAGGCACGCCGGTTCATCGCACACCTCTTGGGCTACCTGCAGGACCACCCGGAAATCACCGCATTGCTGCCGTTGAACGATGCCATCGCCATCCGCCTGTGGCGCGTGCTGCAGCGGGCGGGCTACCGCATCCCCGACGACTACAGCATCATCGGCTTCGACGACACCGACCCTATGCCCGACCTCGCAGGCCGCAATTTGCTCACCTCAGTCCACCTGCCGCTGGAAGAAATAGGCCGGGAAGCCGTCCGCCTGATCATGCACCAAATCGCCGCCAGGCAAAAGGAGCAGGTAGAAGTGGTGCTGCCGACAGAGCTCATCCTGCGCCGGTCTACCGGGTCGGCACGGGCACAGTAGGCTACCAGCGGTAAATGCGCAGATCCAGGTGCGGGCTGTTCTCCGTCCGCGTCACCATGAGCAGGGTGTGGCCGTCATCGGAGAGTGCCATGCGGTTGGGAGTAATCCGCTTGCCATGCTCATTCCACCAGACGGCATACTCCTCCTGGTTGATATGCATCTTCTTACGGAAGCGGAGATGGCCTGGTCTGGTGTAGAGGTCGAGGAAGAACGGGCGACAGGTTTGTGATGCGTAGGTGATATGATCGAGCCAATCACTCATGGCAGGGATCACGCGTAATGGTATCTTTGCGTAATAGAGCGTAGTCTGAAGCGGTTTGTAGGTGACCAGTGTCGAGGTGCCATCCGAGGATACAAAGCCACCGTATAGTTCACCACGTACTGGCACATTCCACGCGGTGCCGTTCTTTATGGTGTAGATGCGACCGCGTATGCAATACGCCTCAGCCTTTGCAATATCCGGCTCAGCATCAACATACTGGAATTGGTGACGGTAGTTCGAGGAATGACTGATGCTCCGCCACCCGGTATCTCCGCACACTTTGCCCTTCGGGTTATAAAGAGCACCCTCACGCGTATACAGCATGCCGTTTGGAAGAATTGTGCCAACCTCGCCGGTACCCGCACAGCCGAAAGTGAACTGAATGCCATGGTCCTTGACGGCGATGTTATAGAGATCAAAGGTGTGATTGTAGTCGTTACATAGCATCTGGCCGTCGGGTGATATTCGATTCCCGGAACATGTGGCCAACGGATTAGGCGACGCAGGACGCAGGGGAATGATCCCGGCCACCACATGACCGTTCGGAAAGACACAATAGGCTGTAGGACGTATCTTCCGTTTTGTATCCTGGCTTTGATTCCAGCAGTATATTTTCCCATCATCACAGACCAGCATGGAGAATCGCCTGGGATCAGGCAAGGTAAGATTCGCGGTTGTGATTCGCCGACCGTTCCGCCAGAGTTGGAATATTCTTCCGCTACCTCGCACGATAGCCAGCGCGAGATATTGCCCATTGGGTGAAATCGCATAACGCACACCCAGGCGCGAGTCGTGATCCTTCGGCCAGCCGGTGAAATCCGGCGCCTCGGTGGTGATTTGCCAGCACACATTGCCATCCGTGTCGCGCAGCGAAAAGAGCTGCTCACCCTCACGGCAGAGGAACCCTTGCGGGCAGGGAACAATCTGAAGATAACGGAGATCATTCGGTGAAAGAAACGGAGAGATTTTCGCCAGGCGGAAATCCGGTGGCTGGCTCAACCACCACCAGAGGGCGCCTGATAGCACTACCAATGCCAGGGCGATGAGCATACGGCTGCGACGAGTTTTCGGCAACTTCCAGCGCATACACGCATTCCTTCAAAGCTACCGGCTCCCGCCATCTACTACTCCCATACCCCCACACGCCCAAACTCCCACACCTATTCCTCATGTCCCTCGCCCGCAATCACCGGATCGGTGGCGAGGATAGGGACGCGGGCGCGGAGGGCGACGGCGATGCCGTCGCTGGGGCGGCAGTCCAGGCTGATGGGGCCATCAGGGGTGCGCAGGATGAGGCGGGCGTAGTAGATGCCGTTGGAGAAGTCGTCAATGACCATGCTGTCCACGGTGGCGTCCAGATGATCGGCGAGAGAGAGCAGCAGGTCATGGGTGAGCGGGCGGCCCACCGCGGTGCCGTTGACGGCAAGCTGGATGGCCAGCGCCTCGCAGAGGCCAATGGACAGCTCAAATTGGCGGTCCAGGTCATCTTCCAACACCAGCATAGGGGCTTCCTGTTCGCTCTGCTGGTTCACGCCGATGACGGTAATGGGATGCAGTTCGTAATCTTCCATCTGAGCTCCGGTGCCAGGTCACGATTGCTACTATTCATGCTCATGCTCAGAAAACCGATTCACAGTTTTTGAGCATGAGCATGAGAATGAGCAAGAGCATGACGTATGCTGATTACCCCTCGGGGCGCAGTTTCTCGATATAGACCAGGAAGTCTTTGTTCGAGTTGGTCTTCTGCAGGCCGCTGAGCAGCACTTCCGCCGCGCGGTCCATTTCCAGCGAGTTCAACAGGCGGCGCAACTGCCACACGCGGCGCAGGTCGTCTTCGCTGAAGAGCAACTCTTCGCGGCGCGTGCCGGAACGCTTCACGTCGATCGCCGGGAAGATGCGCCGTTCTGAGAGACCGCGGTCGAGCACCAGTTCCATGTTGCCCGTCGCCTTGAACTCTTCGAAAATGGCATCGTCCATGCGGCTGCCGGTATCAACCAGACAGGTGGCGATGATGGTCAGCGATCCACCGTGCTCGATATTGCGCGCGGCGCCGAAGAAGCGCTTCGGGCGATAGAGCGCGCTGGGATCAAGACCGCCGGAGAGCGTGCGCCCGCTGGGATTGACGGTGAGGTTGGAGGCGCGTGCCAGGCGGGTGAGCGAGTCGAGGAGCACCACGACGTCTTTGCCCATTTCCACCAGGCGTTTGGCGCGCTCCAGCACCATCTCCTGCACCTTCATGTGGTTTTCCGGCATCTCATCGAAGGTTGATGCCGCCACATCGCCTTGCACGGAGCGGCGGATATCCGTCACTTCTTCCGGGCGCTCGTCGATGAGCAGCACGATCAATTGCACCTCGGGGTTGTTCGTGGTAATGCTGTTGGCAATCACTTTGAGCAACGTCGTTTTCCCGGCTTTGGGCGGGGCCACGATGAGCCCGCGCTGGCCTTTGCCGATGGGCGCGACGAGGTCGATGACGCGTGAGGACAGGTTGCGCGGATCCGTCTCCAGCTTCAGGCGCTCATCCGGGAAGACCGGGGTGAGGTCGTCGAAGTTGATGCGGCGCTTCACCGTCTCCGGGTTCTCGTTGTTGATCGCCTCGATGCGCAGCAAGCTATAGTAGCGTTCACTGTCTTTCGGCGGACGCACGGCCCCGCTGACGGTGTCGCCGGTGCGCAGATTAAACCGTTTGATCTGCGACTGGGAGACATAGACATCCTCCGAGCTGGCCAGGAAGCCGTGCACGCGCAGGAATCCGAAGCCCTCGGGGAGGATCTCCAGGATGCCGTCGCGGAACATCAGCCCGCTGCGTTCGGCCTGCGCCTGCAGGATTTTCATAATCAGATCCTGCTTTTTCAGCCGCGAATAGTCGGGGATGTTGAGATCCTTCGCGACGCTATGCAGGTCGTGCAGCGTCCGGCTTTCCAGTTCAGACAGCTCATAGCTGGTCTGCGTCGGAATCGGCGGAGCTTGAGTTTCTTTTGTTTGTACATCTTCCACTGGTGGGTTCACCTCGATGTGAGATTTTCTTTTTTACCGTTGCTGAGTGAGGCATCTTCCGGGATCACGTAGACAAAATCCATTGCATTGCGAGCGCGTGTTGTCTACAGCATGCCCGGTTGCCGCACTAAGCAAACGGTATTTTATGCAAAGACCGGCGACGGTGCACGGGGTATGAGTGATCTTCGCCCCATTCCTCGCACAGAAGGGGCCATTCCCCTCGGCGCACGTTATCCTGCCTACGCCGTTCGGGAAATACATTGACCGTCGTTTTCTGGTTTTGGTCACATTGGTAAGAGAGCCGCAAGCTTACCTGGATCGCTGAGCGCAACCTGGGATACCTGTAGTGTAAACTCCAGACGGCGTGGGCGAAACCTGATGCGTGTATGACTCCTGGCGCATATGCCCGCCGCTGTGCACATCATGGTACAGCGACTATCGGCAGGAACGCCGTTACAACCCTGGCGGTGTATCGGAGCCGGCATAAATCTCCGGCTTCAGCACGCCGATGCAGGGCAAGTTGCGATAGCGCTGTGCGAAGTCCAACCCGTAGCCGACGACGAATTCATCGGGCACCGTGAAGCCCAGGTAATCAACATGGACGGTCACGCGGTGCCGGCTCGGTTTGCTCAGCATGGCTACCACTTTTACGCTGGCGGGATTGCGCGAGCGCATGCTCTCCACCAGGTAATTGAGCGTCAAGCCGGTATCGACGATGTCCTCGACGATGAGGACATGGCGGCTCTCGACGCTCTCATCCAGATCTTTCATAATGCGCACCACGCCGCTGGTGCTCGAATAGGAACCGTAGCTGGAAATCGCCACCAGGTCCATCGCCACCGGAATGGTGATCTGACGCATCAAATCCGACAAAAAGACGACCGCGCCGTTGAGGACACCCACCAGCACGATGGATTTGCCTTCGTAATCTGCCGAAATTTGCCGACCGAGCTCAGCCACGCGCTCGGCGATTTGCTCCTCGGTATACAGGATGGAATACAGATCATCTCTATACAATACGGCCATGCTCTTCTCCAAGAGAGATCCCGCCGCGCGCTGTCCGGCATGCTGCGGGGACAACGCAAGGGTACGGGAGGGTCATCAGTATGCAATCACCCGGATGGCGTGCCGGCGTACGGCGCCCGCACGGCTCCCGGGTCGCAGGGGCCACCATCAGCGCGCCAGGCACGCCGGTAGTGCCGCTTACTCCCACTCAATGGTGCCGGGCGGCTTGCTGGTGACATCGTAGACCAGCCGGTTCACGCCTTGCACTTCGTTGATCAGCCGGTTGCTGATCTTTTCCAGTACTTCCCACGGCAAACGTGCCCAGTCGGCGGTCATGGCGTCTTCGCTGGTGACGGCGCGCAGCACGATGGGATAGGCATAGGTGCGTTGATCGCCCATCACGCCCACGCTGCGGATCACCGGCAATACGGCAAACGCTTGCCAGAGTTTCCGGTAGAGACCGGCTTTTTTGATCTCATCGACAATGACATGATCCGCTTCGCGCAGGATCTCTAACCGCTCTTTGTTGACCTCGCCGATGATGCGGATGGCCAGCCCCGGGCCGGGGAACGGCATGCGCCACACGATGCTGTCCGGCAAGCCGAGTTCTTCACCCAGGCGGCGCACTTCATCTTTGAAGAGACTGCGCAGGGGTTCCAGCAGCTTCAGGTTCATCGTCTCGGGCAGGCCGCCCACGTTATGGTGCGATTTAATGACGGCACTCTTGCCGCCGTTGAAACTGGAGCCGCTCTCCACGATATCCGGATACAGGGTGCCTTGCGCCAGGAAAGTGACATTGCCGATGCGCGAGGCCTCCTCGGTGAATACTTCGACAAATTCGTTGCCGATGATCTTGCGTTTCTGTTCCGGTTCCGTCACACCGGCCAACCGGGCCAGGAAGCGCTCCTCCGCCTTCACGTGGATGAAATTCGCTTTCAGGTAATCACGGAAGGCGCGTTCCACCTGCTGGCCTTCCTCTTTGCGCAGCAGGCCGTGATCGACAAAGATACAGGTGAGCTGGTCGCCGATGGCGCGATGCACCAGGGCGCCGGCCACCGCGGAATCCACTCCGCCGCTCAAGCCGCAGACCACGTGCGCGTCGCCGACCATGTTGCGGATTTCATCCGTCGCCATGCGCACGAAATTGGCCATCGTCCACTTGCCGGTGCAGCCGCAATGCCGGTAGAGGAAATTGCGCAGGATTTCGATGCCCCACGGCGTATGTACCACTTCCGGATGGAACTGCACGCCGAATAGCCGGCGCTTGATATCGGACATCGCCGCCACGGGCGAATTATGCGTGCTGGCGGTCGCCGCGAAACCCGGCGGGGCCACCGTGACGATGTCGCCATGGCTCATCCAGCAGATGAGCTGCGGGTTCAAGCCCTCGAAGAGATCGGAGCCGTCGAGCACGTGTAATTCCGTGCGGCCATATTCGCGCTTCTCGCCACTGACCACCTGCCCACCGAGCGCGCGGGCCATCAATTGCATGCCGTAGCAAATGCCCAGAATCGGCACGCCGAGCGCAAAGATGCGGGGGTCGCATTGCGGCGCCCCCTCTTCATAGACGCTGGCCGGCCCGCCACTGAAGACGATGCCGCTCGGCCGAAGGGCTGCGAGATGCTCAACCGGCGTGTCACACGGAAGCAATTCGCAATAGACTTTGCACTCGCGAATGCGCCGGGCTATGAGTTGACTGTATTGGGCCCCGAAGTCCAGCACGATGACAAACTCATCGGGCCGTGAGACCTGCGGGGGAGTTGACGGGGAACTCATGCTTTACTCTTACCTATTTCATTCCTTTTCGGCACGCGGCAACACGACGGAAAAGGAATACATCATCCTGGTTACCGGTTGGTCCGGCGCGCCAGGCCAGGGTGAAGTAACTATCATGCCGATTTCAAACACAGGGAATCATCGGTTCAGCGTCATGTCACACGCATCCGGCGCTGTGAGTGATCTCCTCAACATGTTTGAGTTGGGAAATACCAGGGAGGAGAAACGTGCTGAAATAGCTACCTTCAAGTAAATACCATAGATTCGCGGAAAATACAAGACCTTTCGGGTTGTTTTTTTCTGAAAATCCGGAATTTCTTTATATATTCTTTATTTGAGAAAGGAGCGCAAGTTAATGCTCCCAGCTTCAGATGCCCCGCTTTTCATTCCCGCCAGATGCGCAATGTCAGACACCGCAAACTGCCGCCGCCCGCGAGCAGCGCCTCCGGGTGGAATTCGATGATATTGACGCCGCGACGGGCCAACGCCCGCCGGGTTGCCGGGGCTAGCGCGATGTCGTAGTGGAAGATCGTGCCGGGCTCCAGCGGCACAAAGGTTGTCGCCCAGCGCCGTTGCTCTTCTTCAGTCACGGCGATGATTTCCACACCGCGTGCGGCCATATAGCGTTGGAAGTCGACCTCCTCACGCCGGTCCGCGGTAATGCGATAACTGCGTAAGATCCCCGGGGGAAAAGCGAGGGCAAGATCCTCCCGCACGCGGTTCAGCACCATGTCCGGGTGCATAAATCGCCGTGCCGCAGGAATCTCCACGTAGAGGATCTCGCGAAAGTGGGTCAACGCCCGCGGGATGAGACGCTCGATGGATTGGGCGCTGTGCCGCTCGGTCTTCGCGATGAACAGCAAATCCGGCGCAAAGAGCAGGCAGCCTTCGAAATCATCCTCAGGCCCGAATTCGTGGAAGATTGGAATCCTCAGATTCAGCAGCGCTTCCTTCACCACGACTTCTTCATGCCGGCGTCCAAAGAACGACATTTTAGAGAGAATCGCCCCCTGGCTGGAGATGACTGAGCTGTCGTGCAGGTAACAGAGATTCGGCAGTCGGCGTATCAAGTCGCGGTGCGCGTTGACATGATCAGCTAACTCCAGCACTTCAACCCCGTGCTGCCGCAGCAAGGCGATATATTGCGCTTGTTCCGCGCAAAATGCCTCGACATCCGGCGGGGTATCGAAGAGCCAGGGAGTATGATTCTCCCGGGTGATCGTCCCCAGTTCCTTCACCGGGCAATGCAGCATGGCGATGCGCAGCCGCCCGAATTTCTCACTCCCGTATGCTCGAACCCCCATCGCGCCGTGCTCCCCCTGAAGAATATTTCCACTCTACTATTGCCCACAGACCGTGAACTAAGCACAGTGCCCTGCACCACACTGTGGCTGAAGTTGCCATCCATGTCGCAACACTGTTCCAGTATCGGCAGACCGTGGACGTCCAGAAGGAGCGGGGCTGTTCACACATGCACCCATCTGTGTGCCGCAAGCACGAAATGTCGCGGTCTCATCGTATACCTGTGTGGGTGTCGGGTATCGCAATGGTACTTCACGTATCGGAGGAGGAGGGTCTCATGCGGATATTTGGTTGGGTGCTCGGGGGATTATTCCTGGTGGATGGCGTACTGGCGCTGGCGGCAAAGCGTGATGTGATGAAGGTCGTCAATGTCGCCATCGGGCGTAAATTGCCCCATCCGGTATCGAAGACACTGCGCAAAGTGACCGATGTCAATGATACCGCCTTGAGAGCTATGGGCATCAATAACGTGCTCGCCGGCGCCGGGATGCTGGTGCTGTCCACGCTGGTCGGCGGCCGAAGCCCACTGCTGAAAAAAGCGTAAGGTGGCACGGGCTTCCAGCCCGTGGGTCGCCTTGGCTTCCAGCCAAGGCGCGTAATTTCGTACTGTACGCGCCCCGACTGGAAGTCGGGGCGACCTATGTTGCTCTCCCGCATGGGCTGGAAGCCCATGCGACCCCACGGCCAGGATGGCCGTGCCACGTCGCTTCACGAATCCACATACACCGCGCGCATGACTTCTTCCAGGCTGGTGATGCCGGCGCGGGCTTTGAGGATGCCATCATCGTGGAGGGTGGGGTACCCGCACTCCACGATGATGCGGCGGATTTCGCTGGCCGGGGCTTTGCGCACGATGGCTTGCTGAATGGCTTCCACAATCGGAATCACTTCGAAGACGCTGACGCGTCCCATGTAGCCTGTGCCACGGCAATTCTGGCACCCGCGTCCCTGGTAAAAGGTTGTATTATCATCGGCTAATCCGAGCTTCTGGCGTACCGTGTCGCTCACTTTTATGGGCGTCTTGCAGTTCTCGCAGACACGGCGGACCAGACGCTGGGCGATGATGCCGTTCAATGATGAAGCGACCAGGAAGGGTTCGGCGCCCATATCCACCATGCGCGCGGCGCCGGCGGCAGCGTCGTTACAGTGCAGGGTGGAAAGCACCAGGTGGCCGGTCAATGCGGATTGGATGGCGATCTGCAACGTTTCCAGGTCGCGGATTTCCCCGACCATGATGACATCCGGATCCTGGCGGAGGATTGCGCGGAGGCCCATGGCGAAGGTCAGGCCGATTTTGGGGTGAATCTGAATCTGCGTAATGCGCGGGAACTGATACTCAACCGGGTCTTCGACGGTGATCAGGTTCTTGCCCACGCTGTCCATGCGCGACAGACAGGCGTACATGGTGGTCGTTTTCCCGGAACCGGTCGGGCCGGTGGCGAGCACCATGCCATACGGCCGGGAGGTGAGTTCTTCCAGCAGTTTACGATTGCGTCCATCCAGGCCCAACTGGCCGAGATCCGTGGCGACTTGCCCTTTGGGAAGCATGCGCAGCACCGCCTTCTCGCCGGCGCTGGCGGGGACGATGGACACGCGCACGTCAAACTCCCGATTGCCGAAGCTCACGTCAAAGCGGCCATCGTGCGGCAGACGGTTCTGCGAGATATCCAGTTTGGAGAGAATTTTGATGCGCGAGATCACCTGGGCATGCGACGATGGGTCATAGCTCATGTGGTCGTACATCATGCCGTCGATGCGGAAGCGGACGTATACCGTCTTGGCATGCGGCTCGATATGGATGTCGCTGGCCCGCTCGGCAATAGCCCGCTGCAGGATGCCTTCCACCATGCCGCTCGCGCCGCGTACTTCCGCCACCTGTGCGGTGGCGACGGTTGGCGAGAGCCCGCCGCTGCCCACACTGTTACCACCACCGCTGTTGCTGGTTTCGACTCCGCCGCCGCCCATCTGCTGCAACAGGTCGGTCGGGGCTTCCGTATAGCTCTGCGTATAATGGACATCGATCCCGCGCATAATATCCTGCTCGGTGGCCTGCACCGGCGTGATGCGGCATCCCGTCAATTTCTGCAATTGATCGAGCAGCATCAGATTGGAGGGATCGGTGGTGGCGATGGTCAGCGTGCGCGAGCCGGCGCGTGTCTCCACGACACCGACCGGGCAGACGCGGTAGCGTTCTGCGTAGTTGCGGGCGACCAGCGCCAGCGCTTCTTTCGGAACCTGAACATCCTGTGGCCGGATGCTGATAATAGGATCTGCTTCTCTCATGGTTACGTTCCTCGCAGTGTGTCAGCGATATCCATGCGCTCTGATTGTTGTACTCTCCGAGTGTCACCTGGAAGGTGGTATCGACCCATGACCCTGGATGATGCGCAATACGTTGGAATGCGAATGCCTGGATAGCGTCTATATACTTTTAGATTCCCCGGCACGAAAAAAGTTGCTGCGCGCCGGGGTACCTTGACGATATACAATACTGTGTCATAGACATCATGTGGATGGACCACACGGTTGAGGCACCTATAAATTATACCCTAAAGCGAAACCAAATTCAAACTCTCCGTCGCCGACGGCTGTAAGATCGAAATGCAGACGAGGCACCGGTTGGGGGTAGAGGCGTAAGCCCAGATTAAAGTTCATATGATTGGACGAGCGGGGGAACTTCATCACAAAGACCGGCTTGCTGGAAAAATCGCCGATGAGATCGATGTTTGGCGTGATACACCATCGTGCGCCGATCGCGGCGCCAAGGCCGCGGTCATCCTCCGTGAGCGCCATATGCGCCCACTGGTATGTGCCAACTAAAAACAACCGTTGTCCACGCCCGGTACTTCGCCCATCGATATAGCGTGTACTCCCGGTGAGGTCGATCACCCCGACGGCGATCCCCATTTTGCGCAGTTCGGGCTTGGTGATCTGGTATTTGACATCGCCGAGGAAGAAGGCTTTGTTGAAGTTATCGGGAAATCCGGCTCGATTTTCCCACCCCTGATGCAATTGCTCGTTGCGCCAGAGGGCGGCGACTTCCCAGTGGCAGTCGAGCGCAATCGTCGCTCCACCGGTAAACCAGACATCCTTCAACTTGGTGCCCTGGCTGATTTGCATAAAACGGATCTCGGAGAATTTGAGCATCACTGTGCCCGGGTGGCCGATCTCGGCGGTTGGCAGGGTGAATAATCCCGTGAGCCCAAGCCAGGTGGGTTCCGGCTCTCCGGCGAGGACACCGGGCGATAACAACAACACACAGGCCAGACAGAACAACAGGTATTTCATCCGCATCATGCCTTCTTCCGAGTGGGAATGTGTTCGCAACCGTTTTTTCCCGCAAAACCGCTGGCTTATTCAAAGCCGCAACCCGGAAACCGATACAAATCAGCGACAAGATAGATCACGTTGCCATATTGGCAACAAGAGGCTTGCCGGGGGAATTGGGGGTGAGGAGGGCGTGCGCGGAACGGGGCAATGTGATAGAATCGTGCGCACAGGAAGATGCGATGATTTACCTTGATTATGCAGCGACCACGCCCCTGGATCCGCGCGTCGAAGACGCCATGCGGCCCCACGGGCGTGAAATATATGGCAACCCGTCCAGCCTGCACTCGCTCGGGCGGCTGGCGCGCACGGCAGTGGACGAAGCGCGCGACCGGGTGGCGGATAGCCTTGGCGCCCACTCCGCCGAAATCATTTTCACCAGCGGCGGCACGGAAGCGGATAATCTGGCTATCATCGGGGTGGCGCGCGCGATGCGGCACCGCGGCGATCATCTCGTCACCACCGCCGTCGAGCATCACGCCGTGCTGGAAAGCTGCCAGGCATTGGAACGCGAGGGTTTTCACGTGAGCTACCTGCGGCCGGATGCCGCTGGGATGATCTCCGCCCAGCTAGTCGCCGACGTCATCACGCCGAAAACGCTCCTCGTCTCGGTGATGTACGCCAACAACGAGGTCGGCACCATCCAGCCCATCGCCGAGATTGGGCGGATTTGCCGGGAGCGCGGGGTGCCGTTCCACACGGACGCCGTGCAGGCGGCGAGTGAGCTCGACCTCACGGTGCACGAGTTGAACGTGGACCTGCTGACGCTCTCCGCGCACAAGCTCTACGGGCCGAAAGGGGTCGGCGTGCTGTATCTACGCCGCGGCACGCGGCTGCAGCCGCTGCTGCATGGCGGCGGGCAGGAGCAGGAGCGGCGTGCAGGCACGGAGAATGTCGCCGGCATCGTGGGCTGTGCCAGTGCGCTGGCCCTGGCGCGCGACCCCGGGGAGACGGCCCGGCAGCGCCGCCTGCGCGATCTGTTGATCGAAGGCTTGCTGGCCATTCCGGATAGCCGGCTGCACGGCGACCGGGAACGGCGGTTAGCCAACAATGTGAACGTCGGCTTCAGCGGCGTCGCCGGGGAGACGCTGCTGCTGGCGCTCGACCTGGAGGGCATCGCCATCAGCACCGGCGCCGCCTGTAGCGCGGGGGCGGTTGAGCCATCACATGTCATCCAGGCCATGGGGTATTCCCGGATACAGGCCCAGGAGGCCATCCGCCTGAGCCTCGGACGCGCGACGAATGAAGAGGATATCCGGCAGACGGTGAGCATCGTGGAAAGATTAGTCACTCGCCTGCGGCAGCGCGCGCACGGGGCTTGAGTTGTGTGGGAGTGCGGGAGTATTGACCTGGCACTGCAGATGAAGACCGGTTCGTAGCTTATCGTACCTGTGGAAAGGTTGAGACGGGGGAGTTTCTGCCTGTCCAATTACCATAAGAAAAGTGAGCTTGACGCTGGCAGGCACCCCCACACTCCCATACCCCCATACTCCCACATAACCCGTTAACTCGTACTCGGCAGGATCACATTGTCGATCACATGAATCACCCCGTTATCCGCCAGGATATCCGTCCGGGTGACGAGGGCATTGTTGACCTGGAGATGCCCGGAGGGGGAGAGCACGATGGCGAGGTGTTCGCCCTCCATCATGGTGAGCGCGTTGGTATGCTTCCCTTTGATTCCCGTCGAGACAATGCGGCCTGTGGCGATATGACAGGCGAGCACCCGGCGGAGTTGCGGCAGATTCTGCAAGAGATTCTCCACCGTGCCTGCGGGAAACCGCGTAAACGCACTGTCCTTTGGCGCGAAAACGGTGAAGGGGCCGGGCTCCTTCAACATCGCCAGCATCCCTGCCGTATCCAGTAACGCGATGAATGTCGAGAATGTTCCCGTGCTCACGGCGATGTCGACGATATCAGCCATCCGTTCCCCCCTTGGAAATGCGGATTGTGGACTGTGGAATGCGGAATAATATCGGACTGGCACTTAAGACGCCTTCCAGTACCGCTATTATTACCTCTTCTGCCAAAGCCCTGAAATTTAGAGACAATGTAGCATATGTGCGGCTAAACGATGAAAGCGAGGGGCGACAGGGGTGTGCGAGAGGGAGACGAAAATGACCATACCTCCCGGCGAGGGGTATGCGTTCGCCGGGAGGCATGTGTGGCAGGATGCCTGTCAAATATCAGAATGTCACGACATGTTTCCCCACATGTTCCTGCACCGCCGCGATCACCTCCGCGGATTGTGCTTCATAGCCCGGCTTATTCATTAACGCGAACATGTTCTTCTTATAGCTCTCTACCCCGGGCTGGTTGAAGGGATTGACACCGAGCAGGTAGCCGCTGATGGCGCAGGCGCGCTCGAAGAAGTAGAGTAGCGCGCCGAAGGGACGGGCGGAGAGCTCGGGCAGGGTGAGCGTCATGCTGGGGACGCCGCCGTCGCGGTGCGCCAGCGCGGTGCCTTCGAAGGCGCGGCGGTTCACCTCGTCAAGCGACATGCCGGCCAGGAAGTTGAGGCCATCGGCATTATCGGCATCCGCGGGGATCTTCACCGCGGGCATGCCGCCGGCGATATTGATGAAGGTCTCGAAGATCTCGCGCCGGCCTTCCTGAATCCACTGCCCCATGGAATGGAGGTCGGTGGTGAATTCGACGCTGGCGGGGAAGATGCCCATCAGCCGCTTGCCCTCCGACTCGCCGTAGAGCTGTTTCCACCATTCCGCCAGGTAGTGCACGCGCGGCTCGAACGAGGCCAGCAGCTCGATAACCTTCCCTTTGGCATAGAGGAGATTGCGCGCTGTGGCGTACATATACGCCGGGTTATGCCGCAGGTCGGGGTTTGCACAGGCGTGCGCACAGCACACGGCGCCATCCAGCATTGCGGCGATATCGATGCCGGCAAAGGCGATCGGCAACAGGCCCACCGCGGTGAAGACGCTAAAGCGGCCGCCAACATTCGGTGGGATGGGGAAGGTCTGGTATCCCTCTTGCGCGGCCATCTGGCGCAGCGCGCCTTTCGCCGGATCGGTGGTGGCGATGATCAACTCGCTGGCGCGCTGTTTGCCCACTTGACGGATGAGCTGGTCGCGCAGCAGGCGGAAGGCGACCGCCGGCTCGGTGGTGGTGCCGGATTTGCTCACCACGTTGAGGCAGAAACGCTTGCCTTCTAATGCAGCGAGCAATTGCGCGGTGTACTCGGCGGATAAGGTCTGCCCGGCATACCACACTTGCGGACTGCCGGGGGCAGCCAGCGCTTCGATGACGGTGCGCGCGCCGAGATACGAGCCGCCGATGCCGATCACCACCATCACCTCGACCTCATTGCGCAAGCGCGCGGCGGCCTGCTGGATCGCCGTCAATTGCGCGGCGGGCATGATGGCTTCCGGGTCCAGCCACCCAAGAAAGTCATTCCCCGGTCCGGTCCCGTCCATCAATAACTGGTGGGCGCATGTCACTTTGGGCTGCCAGCTCAAAATCTCATCGGCCGTCACTTCAGGACTCAAATACGAATAATCCAGCGCCAAAGGCACCTGTCCGCTCATGCAATACCTCCCCTGCTGCCGCTATCCGGCACATCGAGCGGTATTGTAGCACAAACCGTGTTTGTGCGGGAGTGCCGGGTTAGCGGATGCAGGATTCAGGATGCAGGATTTGGTCACCCGTGCTGGGTGACCTATAATTATGGATGCGAAGAGATACGGATTGTGTCAGTTGATATGTCCACCTTCGCCATGCCGTTTACGGCGTGGCGGAGCAGGCTGCGGAATACGATGCTGTTGTGGGGCTGTCCAAATGTCGGCAGTGGTTCGTTACCTTTGCATAATTAACGTTTATACGAGAGGCGAGCTTTCCACCATAGACCCTTGAATCCTGCATCGTGTATCCTGAATCCCTTATTTAAGTGCGGTCAATTGTGGGTATGCTGATGCAGATTCACACGCTGAACCGGTTTCTCGATGCGGATGGCCTCGATTCATAGTCATATTGCTTGACGTGCTATCGGTCATCCGGTAGGATTAGACGATTTTTATAGAGGCGAGCGTCATCGGGAGCGAGTTGCCTGGCAGGTCCAAGCGTGAAAGGAGAAAAAGATTCATGGTAGAGAGTACAAAGCAATCTCCGGTCGTCGGCGCGAAACCGTCCCCGAACATTTTCTCGGATTGGCGGAATATCGCCCTGGCCGTTGCTGTCATTGTCATTATTCTCGTCCTGGTACTCTCCGGCGTCGCCAGCCCGAGCGGATCGGGCAAGGTGGTGGCCACGGTCGGAAATAAAACGATCACCGAGAAAGATGTGGTGGATGAGCTCAAACGCAAGGGCGGTGACCAGGTGCTGATGCAGATGGTCAACGATGCCGTGATTGACAGCTATGCCACGTCGAAGAACATCGCCGTCGCGGATGCCGAGATCGACCAGTTCGTCAATTTCAATAAAGCGCACGTCGAGATGGGCATCAAAGGGATGCCGATGGACAAATACCTGGAAAGCAAAAACATGACGATGGCGGATTTCCGCAAACTCGTCCGCACGCTGATCCAGCAGGTGAAGTTGATCGTCCCTGATGATGATATCAAAGCCGCGGCCGCCGACCCGAAGATTACCGGCGAACTTGGTCTGCCGACGCGCTACCAGTTCCGCTTCTTCGAATTTTCCTCGGAGGCCATCGCGAAAGCGGCTGTCGACGCCATGAAAAAACCGGACGGCTTGCAGAATGGCATCAAGCAATCCCTCAATCCCACGACTGCCGATGAACTGCATACCCTGGCGCCGGAGGATATGAAGATGCTGCCGTTCGGCGGCACGGTGATGAAATTGAAAGCCGGTGAGTTCAGCGCGCCCATGGCCTCAAAACAGAGCCCTGGCGTCTACGATGTCGTGCAGTTGGTCGCCGTCCTTCCGGCAGAGAAGGCGACCTACGAGAATTGCAGCATCATTATCGGGCAACGGTTGATGAGTGATCAGAAATATCAGGGGAAGGTGGCCGATTTGCCGTCGGAAGCCCTGGCGAAAGTCGATGCCCAGATCATCAGCCAGGATTACGCGAAGGCGCACCAGATGCTCGAAGAAACCAAGAAGCGCAACCCGGTGGTGCATGGCGCAGACGGCTCCGGGGGACCGGCGCCGATGCCGAATGCACCGGCAGCGGGTGGAAATTAAGTTCAGGCGATCATGATGCGGGCCCACGCCCCTTTATGATGTAATAAAAAAGATTCGGGGCACACGGTACCGTGTGCCCCGATGAGTATATATGGGTGGTGATGACAGAGATGCGACAGATAACCATTGTCGGATTAGGCCCCGGCGCTTTTGATCTTCTCTCCCTGCAGACGCTGCGGGTGCTCCAGCAGGCACGGCATGTGGTGCTGCGCACCGCGAAGCACCCCGCGGTCGAGGCCTTCCCCGAGCACGGGATCACGTATACTGCCTGCGACGACCTCTATGAGCAGCACGGCACCTTCGAGGAAGTGTATCAGGCCATCGTGCAACGGGTGCTGGAGGCGGCAGCGCACGGCGAGGTGGTCTATGCGGTGCCCGGCGACCCGCTGGCGGCGGAGAGCACCGTGCAGATGCTGCTGCAGGTCGAGCGTGAGCGCGATGATGTGCAGGTGCGGACGCTACCCGCGCTGGGTGCATTGAACCTCATCCTGCAGCGGCTGGCGCTGGACCCGGGTGACGGGCTGCTCATCGCCGATGCGCGCGATCCGCTCTTGCGCCCGGCCTTCGAGGCGCCGACGCCGGATGAGCACCCGGCCTACCATGGCGCACAGGCCATCAACACCGGCGTGCCGACAATCTGGATGCAGGTGGACACCGCGCTGGTCGCCGGCAATTTGAAGCTGATCCTGCTGGATTACTACCCGCCCGAGCACCCGGTGACCGTGCTCACCGCGCTCGGGGCTGCGGAGGAACAGATTACCGAATTGCCGCTGGAAGACCTTGACCGCGGCGCCGCCATCACCCATCTCACCAGCCTGTATGTGCCAGCCCTGCCCTGGCAGCAGCGAAAGCACACGGTGACCGACCTGCGCGCCATTATGGCCATGCTGCGCAGCGAGCGCGGCTGCCCGTGGGACCGCGAGCAGGATATGCGGAGCCTGCGCCGTTCGGTGATTGAGGAAGCCTACGAGACCATCGATGCCATCGACCGCGATGAGCCCGCGGCACTGGCGGAGGAACTGGGCGATCTGCTGCTGAACATCATCTTCCTTGCGCAGCTTGGCGCGGAAGAAGGGGTGTTCGACTTCGACGAGGTGGTGGAGGCATTGGCCGACAAGCTCATCCGTCGCCACACCCATGTCTTCGGCGAGGCGGAAGCTGATTCCGCCGCCGCCGTGCTGCGCAACTGGGAGCAGATCAAAGTGGGGGAGCGCCATGAGAAAGGCGAGCACAGCATCTTCGACGATGTCCCGCAGGCGCTGCCGGCGCTGCTCCGCTCGCAAAAGCTGCAGAAACGCGCGGCCCGCGTGGGATTTGACTGGACGGATTTCCGCGGCCCACTGATGAAGCTGCACGAGGAGCTGGAAGAACTCTCGCAGGAGCTTGGCGTGCCGGAAACCTGGGAGCGCCCACCCCTACTGCGTGAAGACCCGTTGGTGCCCAATCCGGAAGCGCAACGCGTTGCCGAGAGCGCCCCGCCGGCGCGCACCACGCACGAGGTCGGCGACCTGCTCTTCGCCGCCGTCAACCTCTGCCGTTTCCTGCACCTCGATGCCGAAGAAACGCTGCGCGAGGCCAACGCCCGCTTCATGCGCCGCTTCCATCGCGTAGAAGCCGCCGTCCACGCCCGCGGCCAGCACGTGGAAGACCTGCCGGTGGCCGAGCTCGATAAGATCTGGCTTGAGGTGAAGGGGAACGATTAAGTGGCATGGGCTCATGTGGCACGGGCTTCCAGCCCGTGACGTCGCCCCGATTCCATCGGGGTGACACACGGCCAGAATGGCCGTGCCACATTATGAAACGAACCGGAACTATCGTTGTCAAAAGGATCACTGATGAAGTACGCTTCATCCATTACAAACGAAAATGCCCGTGGATGATGTGAGTGCCGGCAAATATTCCGCATTCCACAGTCCGCAATCCGCATTTTGAAGGGGTGATCTGGGAGACACGATGACGATCCGGTTGATGGTGGTAGGCTGTCTGTTGCTGTGCCTCGCGGTGGGGGCAGTGTGTGCTGAGGCGCCAGAGAGCACGACCGGCGTGCTGGCGGTGCTGGCGCCGGTGCATCCCGGCGCAGCAGATGAGATCGCCACGGCGGAAGATACCCTGGTGGCGGATGGACACAAACTGCTGCCCGCCATGCGGGAACTCCTCACGTGCGAGCAGCGCGCATTGCGAGACTGCCGGCGAGATCGCGTGCATGCCAACGAGGCAACCCGCCATGCGCTGTGGATCGATATCCTCGACAGTGCACTGATCCGGTTGAATTGGCCGGTGGACCCGCAGCACTGCATCACTACGTGGATGGACGCCTTCACGGCGCCGGATGGGAAGCCGTTGCGCTGGCAAGGGCTGCAGTGCGAACGACGGGCATCACGCATCGTAGACGATCACCTGGCGCTGCTCTTTCCCGATCTCCTCTTCTACCAGGTGCAACTCTCGCCGGCAACGCCCCCGCCGGCATGGCTGCATGCCGAGAATATCCTGACCGTCAACAGGCAAGGCCGCGTACAGGTGATCAACACCCCGGCAGCCCAGGAAGTCTTATTCCATTCCGTGGTGCAGCCATCGTTGTCGACGGTACAGAGTGAAATGATCATGGGCTGGCTGCGCCTGGCACTGGCACTGCGCGGCATCACGCCCGAACAGACGACGACATGCTTTTCCACGAACGAGACCACGCTTGATGGCACGAGTTATCAGGTGGTGCAGGGAAAGGCGAGTGCCCGGCTATTGAGTGCATGTGACGGAGAGCTGAGCGTGAAGTTGTTTTTCGCCGATGACACCGGACAGTTGTGCCAGGTGCGCGAAGAAGGCACCCTGCATATCGTACCGAGTACCCATTGATAAAATTAACAGGTGACGGCCCTGGAGCGCGAACCTCCCGGTGAGCTGATTATAGATTTGCCACCGCATTTATGATCCGCTCACCAGGAGGTTCGCGCTCCAGGGCTCATGCGGTGCAGTTGACGATATCTTACTTTTTTAGTTATCAATAAGCAGATAAGTAGTTATCAATCGGGGCTCATGCAAGGTTGCATGAGCCCCGAACAGTTCACTTCCTGTTTATCTTACGTTACTCCACGCGCGCCGTGCCCCACTCCGCCGGTTCCAGGCGGCTTTCGTTAGGGACGTCGTTGACGACGTTGGCAGTGAAGCTGTTATTGTGCCAGTAGGCGCGGACAGCGGCGCTGGTACCACCGGCGTTGCCGAAAATATAGCCGACGTCCATGCGCAAGGATGTACCGGGTTTCAACGCCGGTAGTCCCAGTGCATCCGTCGGCACCACGGCGGTCACCTCGAACCCATCGGGCGTTTTGCGCAGGTCGCGCAGTTCCACGCTGTCGATGGCGGTGATGGCATCGAAATCCTCAAAGCCGGTCGGTGATGTGAGGTGGAACGGTTTCCCGGTGAAGCCGGCGACCTTCGGGCGCAGCAGCACTGCCCAGGGCTTGCCGTCACGCTGGCTGATCAGCAAGCGCACATCGCCGGGGACGGGTGTCGCGTGTTTCGGATCAGCGGCAGTATCAGTGCCAAGCTGGATGTCAAGCAGATTGCCGCCTTTGAAGATCGACTGCGGATCGACCACCGCATTCAGCAGTGGGCTGGGCGAGGTCACGGTGTAATGGAAGTAGAGGTGCGTGGCATCGTAGGACGCCTGCACATGGAAGGCGTGCTTTTCGTCTACGTTCTTGCCTACCGGGTCGGCTACCGCCAGCCCGGGAGCGCCGCCGCGCGCCAGCACCAGCGTCTGCCCGCTGGCCGTCTGCTGCTGGTACTCCGTCCATGCCGAGGCCGCTTGGGCTGCCAACTCCGGTGTGTGGTGATAGACCCCGCCCGGGAGATCCTTCACCGTGTCGAGCCCGATCACTTCGTTGACGCGGCAATCCTGGTCGCCGGAGAGGATAAACGTTTTATTCGTGCCGTTCGGTTGCACCATCTGCCCGGATAAGAACTCGACGTAAAAGATATTCGGCCCGTTGTTCCCCTTAGAGGGGTGCTCAAAAACCTGCGAGACGAACAGACCATCATCGCGCACCAGGTCCACCGTGCCGAAGTAGCTCACCAATCCGGAGAAGCGCCCCACCACGCCCACCGGGCAGGTGGCGCCGGCCAGCGTGCCGGGCTGGGGCGCGCCGACGTTGATGGCATCGCGCCAGGTGAGCAATCCCGGATACCGCCAGGCGACAGTGCCATCCGGGCGATAGCGGATCAAATCATTGCCGTCACGCCATCCCCAGAGCTGCTGCCCTTTGATATCGGTCCAGGTCGACCCAGCCGATGTCGCGACGATCCGCTGCGGTTTGGTGAAATCATACACCGGCACACCGTCCTTGCGCACACTTGTCGGTCGATACACGGCCCCGTCCGCGTAAAGATTGCAATCGGCGTCCATCCACTGGAAATTCGGCGAAGAGTCAGGCACGGCACTGATCTCGTTCAACTGCGCTTCCTGGTCGGCATTGGCATCCGCCCAGATGTAGTTCTGTCCCGCCGGATAAGCTTTGATGTCGGACATGATCGGGAACGGCGGGTAGTTGCAGAGCACCGAGTTCGGGCGATTCTTGAACATGAAGTAGATCGGACGGAACCGGTCGCCTTCACGTATCCACATGACTGTCCCGAACGCCCAGACGGTCGAAACAGCATATTGACGCCCGTTTTTCGCGGTGAAGACGCGGAAGGGGTAGAAGAAACCGCCGTTGCCGCTGTTAACGGCGTTAGCGGATTTAGGCGCATAGAAGATGGACTGGGGATACCAGGTGCCTTTGTTCAGGTCGATCTTCCAGATGGTATTGTCGAAAAACGCCTCGTGCGGATTCTCTGGATCAATCCAGGCGAAGGGGGAGTAAGAGCATCCGCCGAAAAATTCCTTCAGCAGCTTGCCGGTTTTGCTGTCCCAGACGCTCAGGCGTTTCATCGAAATGGCGGTCTCCGGCACCCAGAGCTGCCCCTTCCCGTCGACGGCGATGCCCGCGGGATCGCGCACCCCGCTGGGATCGTACGCCCCGACGAGGGGACGGCCGCCGGGCTTCCCGATATGCCGCAGGTATTTCCCCTCTGCGCTGAACACGCTGATGTTCTGCAAGGCGCCCTGGTTGGCGACATAGATGGTGCCCGCGTTATCCACGGCGATGCCGGCAGGGGCATCGATATGAGTGGTGATGAACTCCGTGAGCTTTCCATTCACGCTATGGACAATCTTCCCACCACTGATGATCAACACGGTGCCGTCGGCGGCAACGGCGAGACGGCCCGGTTTGTCGACCGTCCAGGTGGTGCGGAGATCGCCGGAGGTCGCGTCGTAAACGCCAATGAGGTTGCGCCCGGCGAAGCTGACATACAGCGTGCCGCGGTCATACGCGATGCCACTCGGCATATCGGCGTTCTCGTTGCCACCCGGCGGCGGCTGCAATCCCTGCCGCCCGTTGCCAAAGACCATCGGCTGCCCGGAGGCGACGGCGTAGACATTCACCTGCTTGCCATCACCCTCGCCCGGCGCGAAGAAGCGCGTGCCGTCGGTGGCGAGGAAGGCCGCATTCTTCTGCCCGAGCCCCCACTTCTTTTTCCCGGTCAGGTCAGTGGCGATGATGCCCCAGCCGGCCTCATGCCCGGTCCAGCCGAGGATCATCGTGTCTCCGGCGACGGTGGCAGCCGTGGCCGGGCCGTAGTCCCCTCCCCAGCCGCCGGTGCCGTCGGCGGTCTTCCACGCCGGCTGCCCGGAGTTGCCAATGGACATGACGTAGCGGGTGCGCAGCGGGTCATGGTACAACCCCTTCCAGATGTAATCGCCCGCGGGCAGCAGCTTGCCTTCGCTGTCACGGCCATCCCATGTCTCGGTCACCTTGCCGGCTTTGCGCGGCGCCTGCGCCACAATATGCCGCACGATGCGGTTGTCCTTATCGTAGAGCGCGATGGAGGTCTCCCCGTCGGCGGGCAGATCGTAGCTGAAGCGTAATGGCAGGGGGGGCGCCGGCTTGTGGTAGGGATCCACCCAACTGCGGGGGATGTTCCCCTTGTCCGCGAAGATCAACTTGCCCCAGCAGGCGGAACTCTGCCAGGGGAAGCCTGGCTGGCTCATCAGGTCATACGCACATCCGGTATTCACCAACCCCGCGCCATCCCCCCACAGGAACTGCTCGGTGGCGGTGGCGATATCGCCGGCGACCGGATGCGCCGTCTTGGCGTTGAGCGTATCCCAGGGGATGCGATACTCGAACGTGTAGGCTTTGCCACCGGGATCCATGCGGTAGGCCGCCTGGAAATGATCATGCGGCACCACGCCGTGCGGGCCCCATTCCGGGCGTACCGGTTGCATGGCGAATGATTTGTGGATCTGCAGCGCCGGTTCTTTGTTATCGGTGTAATACCAGAGCATCAAGTGTAGCGGCTGGCCGGTATTGGCACCGGTATCATCGCCCAGGCTACCGCCGGAGAAGGGAAACGGTTGCGTACGGTCGGTGACGAGTCGGAACTGCAAGCAATCGCCCATCCAGGCTTTGTCGGCGTCGGCCGCCGGGTTGTGGCGATTGAGCATCGGCGAGGCATCTTTCACCTTTGCTGCCACATAGAGAGCATCGGCGTCATACATGACGGCCAACTCCGCGCTCTGCGTATTGCGCGTCTCTTCGCGCTCATAGCTCTCGATGTGCCCGCTCCAGTCCCAATCATCGAGCTTGCCGTCGATGACGACCGGACCAGGCCGCGGTACCGCATAGAGTTTACGGTTGAGACCGCGACCGCTCTCGGCCCACGCTGAACCGGCAAGCAGTGCCAACAGCAACAGCGCAAGCGAAGGAAGAACGCTTCGATTTACCTGCATCGGTAATCCCCCTGGTGATGTTTTGCCATGTCCTTGCTTATAATCGGACAGACTGATATACTATACTTATTATTTAGTATATATCAGATATTGGGGTAAGTAAATATGCCGGCGGTTCCCGACCGATGAAATCACACGAAATAATTTTGGTCCTCCGAGAGGATATCTTGTCTGGTCGCCTGGCGGCTGGTGAACGGTTGCCGCCGCGCACTGAGTTACTGCAGCGGTTTCAGACGACGCCGGTAACCTTGCAGCGGGCAGTCGACCAGTTAGTACGCGACGGGTATCTGGCCACTGCCGACCGCAGCGGCACCTATGTCAACGACCATCTCCCGTTCCTCTCCCATTATGCGCTGGTCTTTCCCGACCCCGCCGATCTCGCCGGGTCGACATTCTATGCGGCGATTCGCAATGAAGCGGTGAAGTTACAGCAGCCCACCCGGCGTTTCTCCTGCTATTATGGCATCGATGGACACACCGATGTACCGGATTACCAGCGCCTGGTTGATGATGTGCGTGCCCATCGCCTGGGCGGAGTGATCTTCGCCACCAACCCATTTCAGATTGCACAGTCACCGGTGCTGGAAGAACCCGGCATTCCGCGCGTCACCGTGGCTTCCTGGAGCGAAACTTTCGCCACGCCGCGCATCTACCCGGATCTGGATGCATTCCTGCCCAGGGCATTCGACTTCCTGGTTGCGCAAGGGCGACGACGCATCGCCGTGATCACGATGGCGCATAGCGAAGCAGCAGAGCAGATAGCCCGGGTGCAGGCGGTGGCAGCAGCGCGTAAGCTTGATGTCCCGCCACAATGGGTGCAAGGTGGTCATCCTGATGCACCAGCCTGGGCAGGCCAGATTGTCCGTCTGCTGATGTCTGCCGGGAAACAGGAGCGTCCGGATGGCTTGATTATCACCGATGACAACCTGGTGGAATCCGCCACCGGCGGGCTGGTGGCCGCGGGCATGCAGGCGCCGCACGATGTCCTGGTGGTGGCGCATACGAATTTTCCCTGGCCGGCACAAAGCCAGACACCGGTCACCCGTCTGGGGTATGACGTACGCCGGCTATTGGCGGACGCAGTCACCAGCCTGGAGCTGCAGCGGGAAGGCGCTCCGCCACCCCCGATGATCTTCCTCCCGCCCGTCTTCGAAGACGAACTGCCGGCGTAGCTGAGCAGACATACCCGGAAAGGCAAGGGGGCGTCGCAGTACTGCGACGCCCCCTTGCCTGACGGTATCCGCATCCGCTACGGTTGCGTGATACTCACATTGTCGAAGGTGACCGTTTTGGCGGCACTGGTGCTGCCGCTGGTCACCGCCAGCCCGACGTAGATCGGGTCGGTCATGGTAACGGTCGTATTGGAGCCCACCTGCGTCCAACTGGTGCCGTTGGCGGACATGAAGGCGCTCAGCGTATTGCTGCTGCGCACCACTTTCACCCAGTAGGGCACCGCCGCCGCCGTGCTGCTGGTGGAGGAGGTGCTGCCGCCGGCCGAGGTGCGGCGCAGGAAGTAGACGTAGTAGGTCGAGGTTGGCTTGTACATTGCCGCGGCCTCGATGCTGTTGGCGTTGAGGTTCTGCCGCATCATCACTCCCGCGCGGGTGGCAGTGGAGGGACTGGTGGCACTCGCCACGCGGGCCACGATGGTGGTGTTGCCGCTGAATTGGCGATAGACGTAGCGGAAGGCATCCGCCGTGCTGGTCACCCCCGCCCCCGCGCCGCTCACCGTGAAGGTGCCGGAGGCGTAGCTGGCTGAGCCGGCTACCCCCACAGAGCCGATATCGCTGGTGCCCCAGACGATGATATTCACCGCGGATGAGGTGGTAGTGACATTATTGTTGTCATAGGCCTTGGCGGTCAGGCTGTAGTTGCCCATCGCCACATTGGTCCAAGTGAAGTTGTACGGGCTGGTACTGGCGGTGCCGACCAGGGTACTGCCCTGGTAGAACTCCACCTTGCTGATCGTCCCGTCACTGTCGGAGGCCGTGGCGGTGATGGCCACGCTGGCCGGGGCAATGTAGTTCGTATTGGCCGCCGGAGCGGTCAGGCTCACGGTCGGAGCCGTATCGGAGATCACATTCACGCCGCTCGACGTGGTGGTGACGTTATAGTTGTCATAGGCTTTGGCGGTCAGCGTATAGCTGCCGGAAGCCACGTTGGACCAGGTGTAGCTGTACGGACTGGTGCTGTCGGTGCCAAGCAATGCAGCGCCGTTGTAGAACTCCACCTTACTGATCGTTCCATCGCTGTCACTGGCGGTGGCTGTAATGGTGATGGTCGCCGGCGCAGTGAAGACCTGGCCCGGTGTCGGCGCCGTAATGCTCACCGCTGGCGCCGTATCAACGATCACATTCACCCCACTTGAGGTGCTGGTAGCGTTGTAGTTATCATACGCCTTTGCCGTCAGCGTGTAGCTGCCGGCTCCCACGTTGGTCCAGGTATAGCCGTACGGGCTGGTGCTGGCCGTGCCGAGTAATGCAGCGCCGTTATAGAACTCTACCTTGGAGATGGTGCCGTCACTGTCGCTGGCGGTCGCCGTGATGGCGATGGTCGCCGGGGCAGTGAAGACCTGGCCGGGTGCCGGCGCGGTGATACTCACCATCGGCAGGGCATTCACCGTGATGCCGGCGCTGGAAGAGACCGCAGTCAGGTTCGTATTGTCGTAGGCAATGGCCGTAATGGCATAGCTGCCGGCGGCAACATTGTTCCAGGCGTAGCTGTATGGGCTGGTACTGGCCGTGCCGATCAGCGTGAAGCCATTGTAGAACTCCACCTTGCTGATCGTCCCGTCGCTGTCAGTGGCGGTCGCCGTCAGGGTGATATTCGCCGGGGCGGTGAAGACTGAGCCGCCCGTCGGCGCGGTGAGCGTCACCGTCGGCGGTGCATTCAACCCATACTTGGTCATCAGCGCCGTGTTGAGCGTGGCCAGATCCGCGCCGGTAAGGGCGTGGTCATAGACCACGATCTCGGCGATGTCGCCATGGAACTGCAAGCCGCCCCAACCTGCGCGCAGCCCGATGTTGAAGTGCAGGTCGGTCGGCGTGGTGGTGTTCAGGTTGCCCACGTAGTTCTCGTTGAGCCACTGCGGGGCGGTGTTGATGAACAGCTTCTCACCTGCGTCGGTGCCATCGAACTGGTCCATGGTCATCAGCGCGACAGTGGGATTGGCCGCCCAGGTATAGGCATTCGACTCGACGATATCCTTGCCCGTCTGCACGCCGAAGCGCTTCACCGACACGGTACTCGTCGTGCTGGTGAAGAGGAAATTGCCGGTCGGGTTGAAGTTCATATCATCACCATGCTCGTAGACGATCTCATTATTCGAGCTCGTTTTGAACACTGCCACGATGGTGTATGTGCCCAGCGGCAGCGAACTGACCTGCAGCAGGCTGTTGCCGTTGAAGCGCACCACCGGCTTGCCGTTGAAGACGTTGGTGGCCACGGTCGGCGGGACACCTACGCCGCCGATCTGCGTGAAGACGGCATTGCGGCCATGCCCGCTGGAGTCGGTCCAGGTGTTCACCGGATCGCCGTTATTGGCGGCAAGTGCATCGGCACGCAGCCAGAGCAGCATGCCGTTAGTGGGCAGACTGCTGACGGAGACATGCACCACCTGCGAGAAGGCGCTTGTCCCATAGCTATCTGTCGCAATGGCGGTCAGCGTGTAGCTGCCGACATCCACATTCGACCAGGTGCAGGTGAATGGACTGCTGGTGGAGGTCCCGATCAGGGCAGCACCCTGGTAGAAGTCCACTTTCGCAATTCCATTATTGCTGGAGGCCGTCGCGGCAAGCGGGATCGTCGCCGGGGCGATGAACTGTGCGCCCTCGCTCGGTGAGGTGAGGCTCACCGTCGGCGGAGCGAACGGATTGTCGAAACAGATGGCTGACACGACCGGGTTTGGCCCGCCATTATTGGTCAGTCGTAGCTTTACATTCCCGGTGAAATTGAAGAGCACCCAGACGCCGTTGTGGAAGTTGGTCACCGCGATTGGGTTGGGCAACTCGGACAAGCCGGTCGTCGGGTTAATCAAGTCAAGATATTGCGAACGACTGGTGCTGTCCCAATCCAGGCAGTAGACGGCCATACGATGGGTAATGCCGTCGTTCGGGTTATTCAGCGTAACTAACGCATCAAAGTTGTTGTACCAGCAGGCGGCATCGCGGGTGCCGGTGGCGGGGTTGATCGTCGCACGGGCATCCGACTGATTAGCCGCCCAACAGTAATTGGAGTTGCCGGTCGGAGTGACACTCGCCACATACCCTCCCGTCCCTGGCATCAGGTTGACGACATCGGTACTATTGCTGTTCCAGGCGCAGAGCACATAGCCGCGACTGCCATAAATGTACCCACCCGTCGAGGACCACCAGGATCCCTGCGTGGAAGTGTCATACGAACCGCCGCCGGGATTCACCGTGAGATGCACGACGGTCGAGGTGGTAACAGCGTTCTGGTTGTCGTAGGCTTTCGCGGTCAGCAGATAGCATCCCGCCGGCACATTCTGCCAGTTGTAGCTGTAGGGCGAGGTCTTCAGGGTCGTCAGCAGCGTGCTGACGTTGTAGAACTCGACTTTGCTGATGCTGCCGTCCGCATCGCTGGCCGATGCCGAGAGCGATATCGTTGCCGGTGCAGTGAAGGTCGCCCAATCCGCCGGACTGGTGATACTCACTGTCGGGGATTGGTTGGCCGGCTGCACGATCACCGTCACCGCCGTGGAGGTGGCCACGTTATTGCTGTTGTCGGTGGCCTTCGCCGTCAGCGCATAGGTGCCCTGCGCCACGTTCGTCCAGGTGTAACTGTACGGACTGGTGCTGTCGGTGCCAAGCAGCGTGGTGCCGTTATAGAAGTCGACCTTCGTCACCGTGCCGTCGCTGTCGGCGGCGGTGGCGGTCAGGGTGATGCTCGCCGGCGGGGTGAAGAACTGCCCCTCGGTCGGGCTGGTGAGCGTCACCGTCGGCGGATTATTTGCTCCGGCCGAATTCACGGTGAGGTGTATCACGCTGGACTCGGTCAGGCTGCCCAGGTTGTCGGTGGCGCGTGCCGTCAGGGTATAGGTTCCCGGCTGCACGTTCGTCCAGGTGAAGGCATACGGCGAGCTGGTCGTCTGCCCGCGCCAGGTGCCGTCCTGGTAGAACTCCACCTTGGCGATGGAGCCATCGGCGTCGGTGGCGCTCGCGGTAATGGCGATGTCAGCCGGTGCGGTGAAGATGGCATTGTCGCTCGGCGCGGTAATGCTCACCGTCGGCGCGTTGTTAATCGTGATGTGCATCGGCGCGGAGGTCGTCGTCAGTCCGCCGTTGTCGGTGGCCTGCGCGGTCAGCGTGTAGCTGCCGGTAGGCGCGTTGCTCCAGGTGTAGCTATAGGGATAGGTGCTGTCCGTACCGAGCAGCGTGCCGTTCTGGAAGAACTGCACCTGGGTGATAGTGCCGTCATAATCCGACGCGTTCGCGTTGATGACCACGGTGGCCGGTGAGACGGTATAGCAGGCCCCTTCGCCGGGATCAGTGAGCGATACAGTCGGGAACTCGTTGGGCGTTGCCGTACGGCTGAGCAGGACGCGGTCGAAATAGCCATCGCCGCCGCCGCACAACATGAAGATCCCCTGTACATGTGTGCCTTCCGGGAAATATTGGCTCAGGTCGACGGTATAGGACGTCCAGGTCAACGGCACCGTGGCGCCTACCTGAGTATCGGTCACCGTGCCTAACCAGGCGGAGCCGTTCGTCCCCGGGTTCGGATCGGCGCCGACATAGAAGGCGAAACTGTTCCAGGTGGTCGGGCGCAGTCCGACTTTCATGCCGGTGGTGCCGGCATCTTTGCCTTTCACGGCAAAGGTCAAATAGCGGTACTGTCCCGGCTGCGGATTCGCGGAGATGACGAAATCCCAGCCCGGCTGCGTGCCGTCAGGACTGTTGTCATAGTTGGCATCGGTGATATTCCCGCGTACCCCGCCTGCCACTTTCTGGTAGATGCAGATACCGCCGGAGTAGGCGCCGCCGGTCTGGAAGACGGAGCCGTGCAGGTAATCATTCACCGAAGCCGTGGTGGTGAATTCATCCATATTCTCGTCAAAGAGCACCGCGGTGTCGTGCTGGGCGATGACATCCGGGTGGTTGGCGCCCAGGTTGGTGCCGTGCAGCACCAGTTCCGCCAGCCGCAGGTTGCCCGGCGCGGTGGTCGGCATCTTGATGCGGATACGCGACGCCTGCACTGGCGTGGTGAACATATGCGTGTGGATCGGCGCATCGGCCAGCATGGCTTCGCCGTCACGCCAGAGTTGCGCGGCCGGATCCCAGTACTGCAGGTAAGACTCACGCACCCAGGATTCCGGATGCGCCGGGTCTTCGACATACGTGATGCCGGTAATGTTCAATTGCCGGCGCCAGGTATCGAGTTGCAGGAACTGGTACGGCCACATCTCGCCGACCTGCGAGAGCGCGCCCACGTTGGACCAGTCCAGCCACCCGTCGGTGGGCGGGGTGCTGCTGCCGTCGAAGAGCGTGTTGGTCGGGCGGATGAATCCGGCGAACCCGTTGGCGGGATTCCAGTTGCTGTCGTAAGCCAGGAAGGTCACTTTCGTGACGCCCGTGCTGTCATAGCCCAGGTTGGGGGTTAACGGCTGCGTGTTATCGGCGTTGTCCCAGTTGGGCACGGTGATCGCCGTCGTGCCGTCGCTATCCAGCAGGTGCCCGTGCATATCGGTTTCCACCGGGGTCACCTGCGTGGCCCAGCTCTGTGCATACGTCGAGCCGTTCAGGCGGTAGACCCAGCCGTTCCAGGTGGCCAGGATGAGATCGCCGCCCGCGTGCCAGGCGGGAACCGCCAGGGAGTTCATGTCGCGCTCGCAGAGCGTGGCGCCGGAGGTCGTACTCAGCACGTCAACCGTACCGAGCACGCTGCTCACCGCCAGCTTGCTGCCATCGGCAGAGAAGCGCGGGAAGCAGAGCGTATCGTCGCCGGAGAAGCTCCATTTGAGGCCGGTCGCCACGTCGTAGAGCTTCACCATATTCCCGGTCACCACCGCGACGGAAGCGCCATTCGCACTGATGCCCAGGTCGTTGCACACCGTAATGAGCGTCGCCACCAGCGTGCCGTTCTTCAGCACATAGACAGTGCCGCCGTTGGCGGAGGTGGCCAGCGCGCAATACGCACCGTCGCTGGAGGCAGCGATCTTCGCGATGGCGCCGTTATTCGCCAGCACAATCTGCCACAGCCGGTCGCCGGTGGCCGGGTTGTAGGCAGTGGCGGTGATGCCGTTGACTACCAGCAACGCGGAGGCGTTGAGGGCGACCAGGCGGCAGGACTGCAGCGTCTCATTGTGCCAGAGCAGCGTGCCGGCACTGTTCCACACCGCCAGGCCCAGCGATCCGGAGGTTGCCACCCACGAGGTGTCGGCGGGCACGGCAAAGTTGTTCATCGTCTCGGAAAGGATCGGCGTCGCAAACCGGTGCGGTAAGCGCTTCGGCAAACCGTACAGGTTGAACCGTTTGGTCAAATTGCCGGAACCGTCGACCAGGTACAGCCCATAGCCGTTGCCATCCGGGAAATTGAAGCCTTGCACCGCAGCACCGTTGTTGGTCGCAATCGGCGCGTAGGTGAAGAATTGCCCGACGCGTTTACGATAGCTGACCGACCCATCGGACAGATTCACGGCATAGAGATTCGTGCCCCAGTTGGAGGCGTTCATCACCGCCTGGGTGCCGTTATTGGTGATGATCAGGTCGCGCAGGTGTGGCCCGAACTGGCTGGCGGCCGTACTCAACCCGGACAGGGCGGCTGCGCCGGTGGTGATATAGCTGGCCGGCAGCGGGGAGTCCTGCGACGGTGCCCCCTGGCCTTGCAGCGGGAGGGTGCCCACGCCGGCAGCGTTCACGGTAATGGTCTGCACGGCGCATTTGCCGCTAAGGAGTTCTGCGGCTTCCAGCTTCGCTGAACCGCCCACCGCATTGCGCGGCACGGTGAGGGTGCCGGTGGCGCCGGCGGAGCCGGCGGCGGTGAAGAGCTCCTGCAGCACGGTGACGCCATCAGTCGCGTAGAGGCGCAGGCGGATGGGAATGCTCGCCGCGATGGCGTTGCTGCCGCTGTCGAGCACGCGCACCTGCCAACTGATCGGCTGGCCCGCGGTGACCGCGGTATTCGGTCCGGTGAGCTCGATGCTATTGATGGCGGCGGGCAGGATGGCGTAGATGCGCATCGGCAGCGTGCGCAGGTCGGCAGTGACGTTGCCGCCGCTCGGGGTAACCTGCTGGCGGGCGAAGACATCGTAGACCGTCTTGCCGGTCAGGTCGCCCAGACCCACCGTTGTCTGTACCGGCACGCGTGAGGCCGCCCAGGTGGCCATGCGCCACAGGTGCGAGGAACTCAGCTCGGTGGGGGTGGAGTGGTTGAGTACCGCCACGTAGCGCGCGGATTCTGCCGTGCGCTCGGTGACGAAGACTTCGTCGATCCCCACGGTAGCCGGCGGGGTGATGCTGGCGAAGGCGGAGGCCAACGCCGGCTCATCCTGCCGGATATAGTCGATGAGCTTGCGGATGGAACCATAATCATCGCCCGCCCCGGAGGAGTCGAACTTGTTAAAGGAGATGTTCAGCGGTGTGTAGCCGGTCATCAGGCTGGCGAGGCAGGTGCCGTCGTAGAAGATCGGCACGCCGGCGGCCTGCGCATTGGCCAGTGCGGTGACCAGCGCCGGCTCGAGCTGATAGACCTGGTCGACCAGTACGATGGCTTTGTAGCCATTCAGGCAAGTCGGCGTCACGTCATTGCCCAGCACGATGGTGGCTGGGTAGTGAGCATGCATGAGGGCGACATAGGCCTCGTACATGCGCATGAAGTGCTTGCAGCCGATGCCCGTCCACCCGCGGTCGTTGTCGAGCTGGTACTCGCGTGATGAGGAGACCAGTGCGATCGGATCATGCTGCTGTAAACCGACGTACCACGGGCCGTATGGCTTGGTAATCGTCGTGTTCATCGCGCGGAAGATGCTGGTGATACCATTGTTGTTGCGCGAGTCGAAGTATTCGCCCCACCAGGGGAAGTTCGACGAGCAGCCGGTCGCGTTGGCGCCACGCATGAAGAAGGACAGACAGGTCGGGAGGATCTCCTCGCCGGTGCCGGAGTCGTTCCACACCTCCGGGTGGCCGTAAGCCGGCTTGCCCGGGCGCTTGTAGAAATCGGTGCTGTAGAGCTCCATGTAGGCGATGGGAATCTGCTCGAACTGGCACTGCAGGTCCACGCCGTCTACCGGGGCGAAGTTGGTGGGCGGGTAGCCCATTGGGTTGCGCGCCGGTCCGGAGGCGTTGGTCTTCAGCGTGTTGGTGATTGTGTTCAGCTTGGTGTTGAACAGACCCCACTGTGTCGCAGGCTGGGCCAGCCAGCGGTTGCTCAACGTGTCGAGGATGGTCGCCCAGGTGCCGGTGCTGTTGGCGGCACTGAACGCTGCGCTGTAATCGCTTTGCTCCTGGGCATTCCCCATACTGGAGATGCTGTTGCCCGGCCACCAGTTGCCGGCCCAACCCCAGCCTTTGAAGGAGGAGTAAGGGAGGCAAGCATTGGTAAGGGTCGCGATATCGCTCTCGAACTGCGCTTCGTTGCGCTCAGTGATGCCGGTGCCGATGGGCATGCCGGTATCCATATTTTCCAGGCGCGCGTAGTTCTGCACTCCCTGGGCACTGTAGTTCGCCAGCGATTGTTTATACGGCGACTCGTCCATCACCTTGCCGGAGTCGACGGCTTTCTGATCGCCGGACAGACGGGAGGCAAGCGTGCTCATGGTGCTATTGGAGGTGCCGTCCCAGTTGACATACCAGGTGAGGAAGGAGGTACCGATATTATCCCACATGAAGTCGATACCGAGCTTATCCAACCGTTTGGTCGTACGTGCCACGGTATCACGGACATCCCAGGGATTGGAGGTGGCGGTCGTCACCAGGCCATAATCCCCGTAAATGAGGTTGCGGAACGTCCGGCCTTTATCTCCCTGGCCGAAGACCAGCGGTTGGGCGGCCGTCGAGAAGCCGGCGCTGCTCACCGTGAGGGTATAACAACCGGGGCGCAACCCGGCGGTGATGGCCGAAGGGATGAAGAAGTTCTGCTGTGTCTGCGCTGACGAGATCGGCGCCGTACCATTGGCCAGCACGGTGCCTTGATCGTCTTTCAGTGAGACCGTCACCGAGGAGGGAAGGTTGTTCGTGTTATCCGTGTGATAGATGACGGAGAAATTCACCGGGTCGCCGGCGGCATAGGCCAGCCGGTTATTCGGCGTCAGCACACTCACGGAGCCGAGCGCGCCTGACGGGCGAATCTCCACCATATCCTCCACAAGGTAATCACTGAAGCCGTTCCACGGCGACACTTCCGCGGTCACTTTGAGCTGATAGAGCCCGGAGAGGTTCGCGGGTATCGTCAACTGGCCGTTCGACCAGGTGCACAGCGTGTAATCGGACTGCCCGTAGGCGCGGAGCCACACCTGCCAGTTGGGGCTGGTGCTGCGCCCGCCGCCGGGGGTGAAGCTGATGGTGAAGGGGATGACGCTCCCCGCCGTCCAGACGGTGTTGCTGTACGTGACGTCCAGCTTATCGTAGTCCGCCTGCACGGTGCGCACCAGCGCGCCGGTGGTCAGGTCAAAGACGCGGAAGAGCTCGGTCTTCGAGGCATACGCGGTGTTGTTATAGTTGATCACCGCATCATTGCCGAAGACGCGCAGGTCACCGCCGCTGATAGGAGCGCCGGTCAACGCGACACTGCTGACAAAATTGCCGTTGGCATCCCATTTATTGATGGCTTGCGCATTGCTCCCCAGGGTATAGAGGTTCCCGGCATCATCGACATCGTATCCGCCGTAGACGCGGTCGTACATCAGCAGGCCGGTTTGGGAGATGGTCAGCGTCCACTTCAACGTGCCGTCGAATCCCACGGCGACGACCGGATAGGTGGCGGGGATGCCGTTGACATACCCCTGGATGAAGTACATGGTCTGCGTGGCTTCGCAGACGCGCACCGTCATATAGCGCCCCTGTACCGGGGCGGGGTAGTAGTAGGAGTTGACGATCTTCCCCTGCTGGTTGATGCGCACTACGCGATTGACGCTGGGGTCCACGGCGTAGAAGTCGCCGCTGGCGCCGACATCCACTTCGGAGGGCTCGTCATAGTTCGAGGTCGTGAATCCTCTGACGATCGAATAGACATTGAAATTGGGGTCCATCAGATTGACGCACGCGGCGAAGTGCGCATGATCGCTGGCCATGTAGCCGCTGGCATTGGCGGTGGCATTGTGAACCGCCTCGGTGTTGGTCACACCGCCGCTCTTGCCGGTGCCGTCGCGGTTGAGGCGCAATATGTAGCCATTGGCACCGTTGTTGGCAAGGTTGCCGGAAGTGAGATAGACTTTCCCGTCGCGGCCCACCGACATGATGGCGCCGGCGACGTTAAAGTAGGGGTGTTCTCGCGAGACGATCTGTTCCAGCGTTACCGCCGAACCCATCACCGTCGCGAGCAGGGCGAGCAAACACGCCCCGAGGAATCGGATGACATGACGTCGAGAAAACATACGCGTACTCCTTTCAGATCACAGGGGATGAAATGAAACGGACTCCTGCGGAAACGTACGGCTCCTGCGAAGCGGTGTTTCCGTCTAACAGGACTCCCGGCCGTCCGGCCGGATTTTGCGTAGTGTGTTGCCGGTGGACCATCAGCGAATGATGGGCGTGTATGGTGATCCACGAGTGATGAGAATTGTATTAGCAAGCAGGAATAGGTAGCTGAACCCTATCGGTGCTCGCTTGCTGTTCGCTGAAACGTTAAATTGTGGTGAGAATTAAATATGATTATATCGCAAAGAGCGCTTGATACAAGAGGTAACGCGTACTATAATATATTGACAAGTAAATCAAACGAGCGTTTATGGTTTCTATCCGCAAACTCGCCGAGTTAGCCGGAGCATCGCACACCGCGGTCTGGTTCGCGCTGCAAAACAAGCCGGGAGTCAGTCCGGAGATGCGCGCGCGTATCCTGGCGCTGGCGGAAGAATATCACTACCGGCCCAACCGCCTGGTGGAAGGCTTGATTACCGGCAACACGCGCACTATCGGGCATATCACCGAGCATTCCACCTGGTACTTCTACTCGCGCCTTTGCGCGGGCATTATCAGCGCGGCCTACTATGACCGGGTACATGCCATCACCATCAATGCGGCGATAGAGCAACCACGACCACCGGTCTCGCAATTCATCGAGCAATTGATTGAGCAACGCGTCGATGGCATCATCCTCTCCGTTGGCCAAGTCACGTTGAGCACGAAATCCGTGCTGGAGATGTGGAGCCACGATATCGTGCCGGTGTTGATCGGGGATAGCATGTGTGAGAAACCGCTGGACTGGATCAATACGGATGAACGCCAACTGGCGTATCTGGCCGTAGACTATCTGTTGCATCTGGGGCATCGCCACATTGCCTATTGCGGATTGGACCGTCAACGGTCGCGCAACCAGCAGATGTACCAGGCCTTCCAGGCGCGCGGCTTATCCCTGGAGTGTTTCATTCATGAGGCGATGATGACGGCGCCGGACCCGCAGACCGCGAATGCCCACCTGGATTTCTTTCAAAGCCGGGTGCGTCCCCCCACCGCTATCATCTGTTTTGAAGATTGCATGGCCATGCAGTTGCTCCTCCACGCCCAAAAGCGTGGGTTGCGCGTGCCGGGAGATTTGAGCATTCTCGGGTGCTCGAATAATATCGTCTGCGGCTTTTTAACACCGGCGCTGACGACCATCGAGCAATATCCGGAAGAGATCGGTCGCAGGGCGTACGAACTGGTCCAGCGTCGTCGCCAGGAAGGCGAAGAGCCGGGGAAGCGCAAACCGGAAACGATCCTTGTCGCCCCGAAGCTGGTGATACGGGAGTCCTGCGGACCGCCAGGTAAGCCGTAAGCATGCCTGTCGGTGGCTGCCTTCGCCAGCGCAGTTCCCCCACCTTCGCCGGGGTCGGGGCGAGGTAGCGGTCGAGTAGCGCTTTGACTGCCGGGTCATCGGCATAGGATTTATCGATGAGGATGAGCTTGCCGGCGGACTTCACCAGGTGCCAGCCGTCGTTGCCATGCTCGAAGGTGAGGTCGAGCCGGCCCAGTTTCGCGCCCCATTCGCCATCCTGCACAATCGGCACTGCGACGCCGGCGGGATTCTTCACCATCTTTGGCTGCTCCAGGTAGGTGTGCGAGTCGCCGCCGACGATGGCGTCGATGCCGGCGACCTGCCCTGCCAGTAGCACGTCGAGGTCGACCCCGATATGCGTGACGGCGATGAGGATGTCGCACTCCTTGCGCGCGATGGGCACCCACTTCTTTGCCGTCGCGATGGGATCGGCGACGGTCCAGCCTTTCACCTGCGGATAGTCCTTCGAGCGCGGTGCGGTGAGGCCGAGGAAGCCCACGCGTACCGTGCCGTAGCTTCGCACGATGAACGGATGGATCCCCTCGACCGGCACGCCGGTATCACCCACGGTCAGGTTGGCCGCCAGCCAGGGAAAACGGCTGCGCCGCATCAACAGCAGCATCTTCGCCTGCGATCTCGTGCCTCCGGTAGCCTTGAATTCGTCATTGCCTACACAGAGCATGTCGTAGCCCATGCAATTCAGCGCTTCGATCTCCGGCACGCCGTAAAACTTCAGGGACCAGGGGCCGCGCGTGAAGAGATCGCCGCAGTCGATGACCGCAAGCGGGTTGGTGATCTCCCTGCGCAATTGCGCGATCGCCGTCGCGCGTCGCGCCAGCCCACCGATATTCTCGCGCGCCGGCTGCCCCTGCTCCGGTACGCCGATATAATCAAACGGCTGCAGCATCCCGTGCAGATCATTGGTATGCAAAATAGTGAACTGCCACTGCTCCCCCGCCCAGGGAGTCAGCGCCAGCGACAACACGAGAAAGAGGAAGAGTTTTCGCATGGTCAAACCTCTTTCGATTAGTTTGATAGCCACAAAAGAGCACAAAGGGCACAAAGATTGTTTAGGCGTAAGCTCATCCCTAGCCCCTGGAGCGCGAACCTCCTGGTGAGCGGATTGTAGATGCGGTGACGAAATAATAATCCGCTCACCAGGAGGTTCGCGCTCCAGGGAGGGGAAGCGAAAGCTCCATTCGCTAATCCCGCAGCCCATCATTAATAATATGGGACAGTTCATCCAGCGGGGAGTGCGCCGGCTTGGGCAGATGTCCGAGCAGCCAGCCGATCTGATAGAGGAAGACGATTTTGCGCTGGGGTTCGCTGTGCAGCTCGTGGTAGAACTCATCCCAGAGCTTGAAGACGCAGTCGCGCTTCACGCGTTTGGCGAACAGGTTGCTGGCGTTGACCGAGGCGATGCGGTCCGCACTGCCGTGCATCAAGAGCAGCGGGAGGGAGAATTCTCCCGCGTGCTGCAGCGCCCATTCTCCCGAGGCCAGCAGATCCATCGCCAGGCGGACGGAGATGCGGGCGTGGCTGAGCGGGTCACGCTTATACGCCTGTACTGCCGTCACATCGCTGGTGCGTACGCGTGGGTGCAGGCCTTTCCGCAGGGGTAGGGACGGCCACAGGTTATAGCAGAGTCGTGCCCCCGCGAGCTTCCAGGCCGCCGGTTTATGCGGCAGGCGCAGGGCCGGGGCGCTCACCAGCACGCCGGCGATCTCCGGGCGGCGGCGCAGCGTGTAATTGAGCACCAGGTTGCCGCCCATGCTGTGCCCGAAGAGGTACTGTGGGCAATGCGGGACGTGGTTGCGAGCTTTTTTCAGCAACAGCCCCACGTCGTTCAGCAGCACTTCATAGCCGGGCGCATCACCGCGTGCCCCCTCGGACTTGCCGTGCCCGCGCAAATCGAACGCCAGCAGCGCAAAGCCGGCCTGCGTGAACGCTTCCGCCATCTCCACATACCGCCCGCTGTGCTCGCCCACGCCATGCACCACACACACCACCGCCAGCGGCGCCTCGTTCGGTTGCCAGCACTGGGCAAAGAGACGTAACCCATCAGCAGACTGCCAGAAAAATTCCCCGTGGCGCATAGTACCTGCTATTATTCCCGTTTCCTCTCGAAAGATCAACTATGTGGCACGGGCTTCCAGCCCGTGGCGTCGCCTGGGCTTCCAGCCCAGGCGCGTCAAGCATGTCTCCACGCGCCCCGACTGGAAGTCGGGGCGACTCACGGGCTGGAAGCCCGTGCCACTACAGCTTCTCAATCTCCGTCTGCATGCGCGTGGCGAGGAGGGTGTTGCGCAGCAGCATGGTGACGGTGAGGGGGCCGACGCCGCCGGGGACGGGGGTGATGAAGGCGGCGCGTTCGGCGGCGGGGGCGTATTCCACATCGCCGACGATGGCGTCGTTGACGTAGTTGATGCCGACGTCAATGACGATGGCGCCTTCGCGCACCCAGGCGCCGGGCACCAGGTTCGGCTGCCCGGTGGCCACCACCAGGATCTCCGCGCGGTTGACGTGGTACTCCAGCATGCCGGCGCCCTGTGTGCCGGTGTGGCACATGGTGACAGTGACGCGGCGGTTCACCATCATCATCGCCACCGGCTTGCCGACGATGGCACTGCGCCCGATGACCACCGCCTCTTTGCCTTTCAGCTCGACGCCGGTGGAGAGGAGCAGCTCGAAGGCGGACATCGCCGTCGACGGGTAGAGGCCTGGCCGTCCGGTCATCACCGCGCCCAGGTTGGCCTCCGTCACGCCGTCCACATCCTTCATCGGCAGGATGAGACCCTGCATGGCATCGAGGTTCATCCCCTTCGGCAGCGGGGTCTGCAGGATAACGCCGTGTACCAGCGGGTCGGTATTCAGTTCGCGCAGATGCGCGGCCAGGTGGTCCTCGCTGATGTCAGGCGGCAGGTCGGAGCGACGATAGCTGATGCCCAGCGCGGTGGCTTTCTTCTCCTGCTGGTTGCGGTAAATGCGCGAGGCATCATCCTCGCCGACCTGCACGGAGACCAGGCAGGGGGTGATGCCGTGGGCGTTCAAGTCCGCGACATCATTGGCCAGTTGCTCGTTGATCTGTTGCGCGATCGGCGCGCCACGCAGTTGCACAGCGGTCATACGGGTAAATCTCCTTCAATCGGCAGGTTCATGGCATGATACCCCTTCTCCAGCGCCTGGCGGGCGAGGATCGGGGCGTGTGGGATCATCTCATCCAACTCGCGCGTCACCCGGTCAACGAACACGGCATCTTCCAGCGACCCGAGATTCATGCGCACGTTGATGAGCGCGCTGTTGAAGGCTGCCAGCGCGAAATGCGTGGCCACCACCACATCGCTCACCAGGTAGGGGTTGCAGTGGTCGGCCAGCATGCAGGCGAGCTCCAGCAGGCGGTAGCTGTGGCGGGTAACGGCCAGCGGCACCTGCGCTGAGGCACGCGTGGCCCCCTGCACGGCGGCATGGCGGACGGCCTTTTCCTCGTCGGTGGTCTTCGGCAGCGCGGACGCCGCCCGGTAGCGGCCATAGGCGACGGCATCTTCGTCGGCCAGTTGCTGCAGTTCGGCGCGCAGCGGCTCAGCCTGCTCCAGCACGGTCGAAGCGTTCTCCTCGAACGCGGCATACTTCTCCCGCCCCACAGTGAAGCGCGCGGACATGCACAACAACGCCGCCCCCATCGCCCCGGTCAACGCCGCCGCACTCCCGCCCCCGGGCGTCGGCTCCCCGGAGGCCAGTTGGTCCAGATAGTCCCGGACGCTGCCGGATAAGAAATCAGGCATAAGAGCTCCCTCCCGTATAACTCTTTCTCTTACTCTTACACTTACACTTACTCCTGCCCCATATTATGCGTATGCGCATGGAGTGTATTTTTTGATATCCGGTTGCGATTATTCGACATCGGTGAGCAAACCTCTTTCTCGCCCGGTAAGCAATTTTTCAACATGTTGCATACGCGGAGGACAATCCTCGGCCATATCCTATCGCTTGGCGCTGGTAAGAGCATCAGGAGGTGTTGGCGAGTCGGTTATAAACAGGAGAATCTACCTGTCGGCGTCGAATATCCATCCCGTTATCACCTGAAAGGGGTCTATGCATGCAACCACTTGAATTACGCAACGGCAGTTTTTATCGCGACGGGCGGAAGATCCTTCCGACGGGGCCGGTCTACTTCGGACGCTCACCCGGCACGTGTGACGTGGATTATTTCGCGGATGAGTACTGGGCGTATAACTCGTCGTATCTCGACGGCGACTTCGCGCGCATGCGCGAGGTGGGCTTCACCTGGGCGGTGCCATTCCTCAACATGGCTTCCTTCTGGCAAAACGGCAAGCCGGTAGAGAAGATGTTCGAGCGGGTGGGGCGCATGGTGGAGCTGGCGCGGCAGAACGAGTTCTACCTCATCCCCTTCCCGGGGCTGTTCATCGGGCCGGGCAGCCCGGTGGCGGCGAATGTGCTGGGGCGGCCTGCCGATGACCCGGCGCTGGATGTCGCCTACATGGCCTTTAACCTGTACCTGTACGAAGCGCACGTAAAGAACTTCATGGAGCTGGCGCGCCGCGTCGGGCAGGACGTCAACATCCCGCTCATCATGAGCCGCTTTGCCGGGCGCCTGTGGACGGGGTATGCCGGCTTCCGCCCCGGCGAGCCGGAGGCGAAAGAATTGTTGCCGGTGAAGCCGTACTGGCAGGCGTGGCTGAAGGAGCAGTATGCAGACGACTTCGCCGCCTTCCTCGCCGACCACCCACGGCTGCCGGAGCATCCGACCCGCTGGGAGGACGTGGCGCTGCCGATCGAAGTCGAGGGGCAGTTCACCGAAGCCGATTCGCGCACCTTCACTTTCCTGCGCTTCCAATCCACGACCTCGGCGAATATCCGCAAGCAGGCTTACGCCGAAGTGCACCGCGAGATGCCGTGGATCAAAACCATGGCCGTGCACGAAGGCTGCGAGTGGAACACCGGGCCGCAAGAGAACTACATCCCCGGCCTTGGTGACTATGATGCCGTCTGGATTGAAATGTATGGCTTCAATATGTCCAACGGCAGCCACGTCGCGCCGCGCTGGCAGCGCGTGGGCTACCACGAGCCAACCACCGGCAAGCGGCAGATCGATTCGCTCACCGTCTTTAGTGAGGCATGGGAGCGCGCGCGGCACCTCAAAGCGGCGGCCCCCAACACGGCGCTCATCTCCTGCCACGGCTCGGTGCTGCATGCATTTATGCGCTGGGCACGCGAGGAGCGGGATCAACGCATCCTCTTCGAGCGGCTGCAACGTGTCTACATGGAGGCGGGGGCGGACGGCATCGGCTTCTGGTGCTGGACAGATGACGACAGTTCAGCGCGCCCGGAGCCGGAATATTACCACCGCGAAGGTGAGGCGATGGGGGTCATCGACCTGCAGATGCGCTATCGCCCGGTGGCGCGCCGCCAGCGCACCTATCTCTCCGCCCGCGCCGATGCACCGCGCATCTCCGACGAAGTGCTGCTGCTGCGCCCCACGCCGCATTTCATGGGCATGGACATGATCGACGGCAACATGACCGCCGCCGCCCTCACCAGCGCCCTCGCCCGCCTGGGCATCGCCCCGGAGGTGAAGGCCACCTGGTACCAGGGACAGGGTCCCATCGCGCTGGAAGAGTTGACCCCGTACAAGGTGGTCGTCGTCGCGGCGGATGAGTACCGCAAAGACTTCCCCGCGGTGCCGGAGACGCTGCTGGCCTATGCCCGCCAGGGCGGGCGCGTGGTGCTGGCACTGGGCGAACCGGATAGGTTGCTCTCACCCACCATGCAGGAGACCCCCAGCCCGGCACTGGCGGAGTTGCTCGGTCACCCGGTGGTGGAGGACACCTATGACCAGCACTTCAACCCGTGGACCGTTTCGCTGCGCTGGCAACTGCGCGACGATGTGCTGCTCTACTGGGATGCGCGCCGTGGGCGCTACCTGCCCGGGCGGGAAGAGAAGCCTTTCGTCTTCAAATGGCTGCAACTCCCCGCGCACGTCGAGGTGCTCGCCGATGCCGTCGCCCCCGCGCCGTACAAAGGCGATGACCCGGACGAACTGCGGAAATATTTCATCCAGCAACAAAAGGTCAGCCCCTGGGCGCCGCTCTACTATCGCGTCCCCCTGGGGCAAGGCGCCGCCTACGTCCTCGCCTACTCGCTGAACGTCTTCCGCAGTTGGCTGGACGAGACCGATGTGCAGCGCGATGACTGGGATTGGCTGTTGCAAATCCCGCTGGATGACGCCCACATCACCACCGACCCCTGCCATGCCTTGAGCGTGCTGGCGCAGGAGTTTTTGAATATGAAGCCGACGGAGCTGTAATGGGATGTAAAAAGAAAAGGTAAAACAGGAACGCAGGGATGGATTGGTTTCGGTGTCTTGTAAGACAATGCGATTATTCCCGTTCGCGCGTCGCCTGTGACACGAACTGGAGGTAGGCCGCGCCCACCGTGGCGCGCGTCAGCGTAGTTCCACTCCGTGGGGACGTAAACTCGGAGCTGGTTTCGAGTCTAAGTTCACGAAGTGGAAATTCCCATCAGCGCGCCACGGTGGGCGCGGCCTACCTCCAGTTGAT